>Ga0105160_1000255_pt1 | contig 26955 bp, 18 predicted proteins | sample GXS110809BmetaG_FD_89591 | JGI IMG/M metagenome (GOLD analysis project Ga0105160, IMG submission 89591) | Hot spring microbial communities from Gongxiaoshe hot spring, China to study Microbial Dark Matter (Phase II) - GXS 110809B | ecosystem: Environmental > Aquatic > Thermal springs > Hot...
CCACACCCCTCCCCCAGCCATAATCACTGGTCGCTCCGCCCCCTGAAGGAGATCAATAATGGCGGAGACTGCCCCAGGTGAAGGGGCAGGGGCATATGCGGGACGAGCCTGTTGGGGCCATATCACCTGCTCCTCTTCCACCCTGGAGAAGAGGATGTCTATGGGCACCTCTAGGTACACAGGGCCAGGGCGACCGGTGATGGCGTGGCGGATAGCCATGGCCGTATATTCGGCTATGCGATCAGGGTGATATACGCAACGGGCCCACTTGGTGATGGGGCGCATCATCTCCAGCTGCGGGAAGCCTTGTAAGGGGAGGGTGTCTTCATCGCGTAGGGGGCTGCGGCCAGCCAAGACTAGCATGGGCACACAGTCCATGAAGGCGTTGGCTACCCCTGTCACCGCGTCAGTTATACCAGGGCCGGCAGTGACGATGCATACCCCTAGACGGCCGGTAGTGCGGGCCCAGCCGTCGGCCATATGAGCGGCGGCCTGCTCGTGGCGCACATCAACGATGCGGAACCCCAGACGGTCACATGCTTCCAGGATGGGGTCAATGTGACCTCCGTGAAGGGTGAAGATTTGCTCTATTCCCTCTCGCCTCAGCACGCGTGCGATCATCTCTCCGCCGTGGATCCTGGCCATAGGCCCCTCCCCTTCTCTTAAGTGGGCGTAACCAGATTGGGGCCTTGAGGGCTCCCATGTCAACAGTCTTACTTTTTCCTGGGCCGTCGGTGGTCTACAATCCCAATTTAGGAGATGTTTGAGCTCCTCACCGACAAGCTCCAGGGCGCCTTCCGTATGTTGGCCCGGCGGGGCACTATCGCCGAGAAGGACCTAGACGAAGCCCTGCGTGAGGTTCGCTTGGCCCTGCTGGAGGCCGATGTCCACTTTCAGGTAGCGCGACAGCTGGTGCAGACGGTGCGGGAGAAGGTGCTGGGAGCCCAAGTTCACAGGAAGCTTTCACCCCTGCAGCAAGTGGTGGACGTAGTCTACGAGGAGCTAAAACAGCTCTTAGGAGGTAACACGGCTGGCCTACAGTTCGCCTCGAGGCCCCCCACGGTGGTGATGCTACTGGGCCTTAAAGGGAGCGGCAAGACCACGACCTGTGCCAAATTGGCCTATCACCTGCGTCGCCAGGGCCATAGGCCCATCATGGTAGCTGCTGATCCTTACCGGGCAGCAGGTGCCCAACAGCTCCAGGCCTTGGGCCAGCAGATCCATGTGCCCGTGGTGGTGCCAGATGGTGGGCCAAGGGAGGTCGCCCAAGCTGCTTTAGCCGAGGCGGGCCGGCAAGGGGCTAGCGTGGCCCTGGTGGACACCTTCGGCTGCCTTGCTTTGGAAGGGGAGGAGATAGATGCCCTTAGGGCCCTCAAGGAGGCCTTATCCCCTCACGAACTACTATTGGTGGCCGATGCTATGACGGGCCAGGAGGCCGTCCGTGCTGCTCAGGCCTTCCATCGTTCTTTGGAGCTTACAGGTGTGGTCCTCACCAAGGCCGAGGGTGATGCCCGGGGGGGAGCTGCCCTTTCTATTAAGGCCGTTACCGGCGTCCCTATTAAATGGGTAGGTACAGGAGAGAAGCTTGATGCCCTAGAGCCCTTCCATCCCGATCGCTTCGCCAGCCGTATACTGGGCATGGGCGATGTCCTGACCCTCATTGAGAAGGCGAAGGAGGAGTTCAGCCGAGAGGAGGCCGAGACTCTAGCTCGCCGTGCCAGGCACGGTGACATCACCCTTGAAGACTTGTTGGTTCAATTCCAAAGGGTGCGGCGCATGGGACCCCTTTCTCAGCTGTTAAGCCTTCTGCCTGGCTTCGCTGCCATTAAGGATCGCCTACCTGCCCAAGCCTTTGACGAAAGGTACCTGAAACGGGCCGAAGCGATCATCCTCTCCATGACCCCGCAGGAGAGGCGGCGCCCCGAGATTATTAATGCCAGTCGCAAGAGGCGTATCGCCCGAGGTTCAGGGACTACCTTAGCCGAGGTGAACAAGCTGCTGGAGCAGTACTGGCAGGTGCGTCGTCTCCTCCAGGAGTTGTCCAAGGCGCAGGCCCGTCATATCCTTTCCCAGTGGCCCAGGATTTAAGGAGGTGTAGACGTTGCTGAGGATCAGGTTAGCACGCCATGGCAGGCGGAACCGGCCCTTCTATCGCATAGTGGTGGCAGAGGCCACTGCCCCTAGGGACGGAAAGTTCGTGGAGGTGGTGGGATGGTACGATCCCATCCCCAATCCTGCCCAGATCCACCTGGACGAGGAGAGGGTAATATACTGGCTCCACCAAGGAGCTCAGCCTACCGAGGCTGTAGGCAAGCTCTTGACCCGCTTGGGCACTATGGAAAAGGCTGGCCAAGAGCCTGTCGTGTACACTAAGCACCTGGCCCGTAAGGCGGCGGCCAAAAAGGCCGAGGGCTAAGAGGGGTAGCATGCCATGAAGGAGTTAGTGGAGCTAGTAGCCAAGGCTATAGTCGACCACCCCGAACAGGTCGAGGTGACCGAGGAGCGGCTGGGCGACCAGGTAATCCTGCGTCTTCGAGTGGCAGCCGACGACATGGGCCGAATTATCGGCCGGCAGGGGCGCATAGCCAACGCCTTGCGTACCCTTCTCAGGGTGGCAGCGGCTCGTCAGGGAGTGAGGGCTGCCCTGGAGATCGGTTAGCCTTTATGGCCCCTGGCCCCAGGGACGAGGACGTTCGTCCAGGATTCGTTGCGGTGGGTATCGTACTGCGCCCTTTTGGGACTAAAGGGGAACTCCTTGTTCAACCCCTTACCAAAGATATGGCCCTCCTCTCGCGTGGCAGGCGACTGTTCCTGGGCGGTAAGGCGTGGGAGGTGGAGAGCTGTCGGCCCCATCGAGGGCAGGCCCGCCTGAAACTAGCAGGAATCGATGACTACGAAGCGGCCCAGGAGTTTCGCTCCATGTATGTAGAGGTGAGGCAGGATGAGCTGCCCCCCCTGCCAGAGGGCGAATACTACTACTTCCAGCTGGCAGGATTACGTGTCCAGACGGCATCGGGTTCCCTGGTGGGGACGGTGGACAGGGTGATGACCACAGGAGGCGGCAACGAGGTGCTAGTTGTGATAGGCCCTCGTGGGGAGGTTCTTGTCCCCCTGGTAGACGAATTCATAAAGGAGGTGCGATTGAAGGAGGGGCTTATAATCATAGAAGAGGCCTCCGGCCTCCTTTAGTTGTGTCCCCCTGTTGACATGATAGACCCGTTATGCTATCTTTTCAAACGATGACGGGAAGGGTTGCCCCGTTATTGTCCCCGTTGCTATCCGTAGCGCCCTGGTAATGTTTTGTAGGAACCCTGGGGTTCCTTTGCGTAGGAGGAGTGTCTGCCCATGGTGTTGACAGGTAATGTGTCCACAGATGGCCGCTGGCTGCCCTCATTCATTAAGACCTATTCCCGTATCCCTGAAGTGATGGATCTGCCTGACCTTATCGAGGTGCAGCGCCAGTCCTACCGCTGGTTCTTGGAAGAAGGGATCCAGGAGCTGTTGGACGAGATCTCCCCTATTGAGGACTATACCGAGACGAGGCTTCGCCTCTCCTTTGAAAAGGAGATCTATCCCTACATCGATCCCATCGATGACATGGTGGGCGAGGTGCCACTGGTGGACGTTCATGGCCCCGATGCCCGTCTTCTGGCCCGCCAGGGCCACCCCCTCACAGCGGAAGAGGCTCAGGCTCTAAAGGAAGCAAAAACTGAGTCGGTCCCAGTCCGCCCCTATCGCCTGGGCCAGCCCAAGTTCTCAGAGGGGGAATGCCGGGAGAAAGACCTGACCTATGCTATCCCCCTTAAGCTTAACGTGCGCTTGGTCGTTAAGGAGACGGGGGAGATCAAGGAACAGGAGATATACCTGGCCGACCTGCCCCTGATGACGGAAAGGGGCACGTTCATAGTCAACGGGATAGAGCGGGTGGTGGTCTCCCAGCTCATCCGGTCCCCTGGAGCTTACTTCTTGCGCCAGCGTGACCTTATCTCTGGGCGCCTTCTGTGCCAGGCAAGTCTCATACCCAATGTAGGCGCTTGGCTGGAGTTCGAGACGACCTCTCGGGACATCATCTATGTAAAGGTAGATCGGCGGCGCAAGATGCCCGCCACCCTTCTGTTACGGGCCATGGACCCTGGCGGCGAGGGGGGGCCACCTGGAAGCAACGAGCGCCTCCTAACCCTCTTCGCCGATGTGGACATAGACCCAGAACATCGCTACATACAGGCCACCTTGGAAAGGGATGCTGGCGCCCGCAATAGGGAGGAGGCGTTGCTCGAGTTCTACCGAAGGATGCGCCCAGGCGACCTCCCCACTCCTGAGAGTGCCCGCCGCCTGCTGCGCGACCTCTTCTTCAACCCCCGTCGGTATGACTTGGGACGGGTGGGGCGGTACAAGCTGAACCGGCGCTTGGGGACTACCTTCCCCCTCTCCCAGCGCACCCTCACCTTTACTGACTTGGTAGAGTTCATCAAAGAGATGATAAGGGTCAACAGGGGCCTGGGCTCCACCGACAGTATCGACCACTTGGGCAACCGGAGGGTGCGTACGGTAGGGGAGCAGATTCAGAACGCTATGCGCATTGGCTTTTTGCGCATGGAGCGGGGCATTAAAGACCGCATGAGCATCACCGATATCCATGAGGCCGCACCTGCTGGCCTTATCAACGTGCGCCCGGTTCAGGCTGCCCTGCGCGAGTTCTTCGCCAGCTCCCAGCTTTCCCAGTTCATGGACCAGACGAATCCCTTGGCTGAGCTCACCCATAAGAGGCGCCTATCCGCCCTTGGGCCAGGCGGCCTCTCCCGGGAGAGGGCAGGGTTCGAGGTGAGAGATGTCCACCACAGCCACTACGGTCGCATATGTCCTATTGAGACGCCTGAGGGGCCTAACATTGGGCTTATCGGCAGTCTAGCAACCTATGCCCGCGTCAACCCCATGGGCTTCATCGAGACGCCTTACCGGAAGGTATATCGCGAGCTCCCCAAGGACTCACCCATGTTGGTGGGGCGCATCCTCCGTCAGGACATCGTAGACGAGCAGGGCCAAGTGATAGCCACAGCCGGTACCCGTATAACGATGGAGATGGCCCAGCGCCTTGCCTCCCTTCCTGACGGCACCATGATCAAGGTCCACCCCTTCGTCTCCCAGGAGGTGGTCTACCTCTCAGCCGATGAGGAGGAGAACTATGTCATAGCCCAGGCTAACTCCCCAACAGATGAGGCGGGCCACCTGCTAGGAGACAGGGTAGATGCCCGCAAGGGAGGAGGGTTTATAAGCGCCCACCCCAACGAGGTGGACTACGTAGACCTTAGCCCAAAGCAGATAGTATCGGTAGCTGCCTCCCTCATCCCATTCTTAGAGCATGACGATGCCAACCGCGCCCTCATGGGGGCCAATATGCAGCGCCAGGCGGTGCCACTGGTGCGCACCCAGGCCCCCTTGGTGGCCACGGGCATGGAGCGAAGGGCAGCCATTGACTCAGGACAGATCATCGCTGCCGAGGCAGACGGATGGGTCAAAAGCGCCACCAGCGAGGCCATCACCGTAGTCTATGATGATGGCCGCGAGAAGACGTACCGCCTCTTCAAGTTCCTCCGTTCCAACCAGGGTACCAGCCTTAACCACCGTCCTATAGTCAACAAGGGCCAGCGGATCCGTAAGGGGGACCCCTTGGCCGATTCCTGCTCCACCGACAGGGGTGAGCTGGCCCTGGGCCAGAACCTGCTAGCAGCCTTTATGGCCTGGGAAGGCTACAACTTTGAGGACGCCGTTATCATATCCGAAGCCGTCGTTCGGGACGACCGGTACACATCCATCCACATTGAAGAGTACGAGATAGAGGCCCGGGAGACGAAGCTAGGCCCTGAAGAGATCACCGCTGACATCCCCAACGTAGGCGAGGAAGCGCTGAAAGACCTGGACGAATGGGGGGTAGTTCGGATCGGGGCCGAGGTGAGGGCCAACGATATCCTGGTGGGCAAAATCACCCCTAAGGGGGAGACGGAGCTCTCGGCAGAAGAGAAGCTGTTACGGGCCATCTTCGGCGAAAAGGCGCGCGACGTTAAGGACACCTCCCTGCGCATGCCCCATGGCGAGTGGGGCCGAGTCATCGCTACCCGATTCTTCGCCCGGCCCGATCCTGACCATGGCCAGCCAGGGCACCAGTGCCGCTGGCCTCCCTACGCCGAGATCACCGAGAACCTGGCAGTAGGCGTCAACGCCAAGGTGCGCATATATGTCGCCCAGCGCCGCCCCATCACCGTAGGTGACAAGATGGCTGGCCGCCATGGCAACAAGGGGGTTATAGCCCGTATCCTGCCTGTGGAAGATATGCCCCACCTACCTGACGGCACCCCAGTGGACATCATCCTCAACCCCATCGGAGTGCCCAGCCGGATGAACATCGGCCAGATCTTAGAGACGCACCTAGGGTGGGCAGCCAAGAAGCTGGGCTTCCGGGCCATCTCTCCTGTCTTTGACGGTTGCAGCCCTCAGGCGATGGAAGATGCCCTGTGCCGGACATGGCTGGTGGAGAAGGCAGGTGCCCTTCTCCCTCAACCCCTTCCCGAGCCTAGCCCCCTAGGGGAGAATGTGGACTACCCCAAGGCGTGCGCTTGGCTACGCCTTCAAGGCTACGACCCTGAACGTGTCCTCTCCGACGAGTATCCCGGCGAGGCCAAGCGCGCAGGACTGGAGCTGTGGCTTGAAGAACAGGGCCTGACCGATGTGCGAGGCCGCCCTATAGAGGAGCTAGAACACGTGGCTGAGAGGCTCCTTCTGGAACGGGGAGTGGCAGCACCCATATACGGGCGCCAGACCCTCATCGACGGACGCACAGGAGAACCCTTTGAACAGCCTGTAACAGTGGGCTACATCTACATGATGAAGCTCATCCATCTGGTGGAGGACAAGATCCACGCCCGCTCCACTGGCCCATACTCCCTTATCACGCAGCAGCCCTTGGGTGGCAAAGCCCAATTCGGGGGCCAGCGATTCGGCGAGATGGAGGTGTGGGCCTTGGAGGCCTACGCTGCTGCACATGTCCTCCAGGAGATGCTCACCATCAAATCGGATGATGTGGTGGGGCGCCAGAAGGCCTACGAGGCCATTGTGAAAGGAGAAGACGTTCAGGAAAGAGGGGTACCCGAGTCCTTCAAGGTGCTAATGCGAGAGCTGCAGAGCCTATGCCTCTCCATCCAGCCCCTGCGTGAGGAGCAACCAGTGGCCCTGCCAGAGACAGCTACCATTGATATGCCCAAGTTGGGCATAGACCTGAGAGGCTTTGAAAAGGGGGATGATACCTTTGGCAGCTGAAAACGGCGAATTTAATGCGGTGCGCATCTCCCTCGCCTCACCGGAGCAGATCCGCTCCTGGTCTTACGGCGAGGTGACAAAGCCCGAAACCATCAACTACCGTACCCTAAGGCCCGAGAAAGACGGCCTTTTCGACGAGCGCATCTTCGGGCCCACCAAGGACTTTGAATGTTACTGCGGTAAGTACAAGCGCGTTCGCTACCGTGGGGTAATATGTGACAAATGCGGAGTGGAAGTAACCAGGGCCAGGGTGCGACGGGAACGCATGGGCCATATCGAGCTGGCAGCCCCCGTGGCCCATATATGGTTTGTGAGGGGTACACCTAGCCGCTTGGGACTCCTTCTCCAGATATCCCCCCGTAACCTAGAGGGGGTCCTCTACTTCGCCCATTACATTGTCACTAAGGTAGATCCGGAAAAGAAGGAGAGGGCCATCTCCCACCTGCGCCAGCAGATGGAGGAGGAGCTGGCGGCCATTGAGCTCAAGTACCAAGAGGAGCTAGAGGCCAGAGGCGGTAAGGTAGAGACCTCCTCTTCCCATACCGATGCCTCATCCCTCCAGCTGGATCAGGAAACGGAAGCCATTATGCAACGCCTGGCCGAGGAAAAGGAGAAGGTGCGCCAGCGTTACGAGGAACAGATCGACCAGCTAGAGGAGCTTACCGATCCCATCTTGGACGACCGCTGCACCTTCCTTACTGAGGCCAAGTACCGAAAGCTCAAGGAGAAGTACGGCGACATCTTTGAGGCCGGGATGGGAGCGGAGGCGATCCTCTCCATCCTCCAGCGCCTCGACTTGGAGGCCTTGGCCCAAAAGCTGCGGCAGGAGGTGCAGGCCAGCAGCGGCCAGCGTTGGCGCATGACCCTCAAGAGGTTGGCCTTAGTGGAGGCCCTCCGCAAGAGCGGCAACCGGCCCGAGTGGATGATCATTACCGTCCTCCCTGTCTTGCCCCCAGACTTGCGCCCCATGGTCCAGCTGGACGGAGGCCGCTTTGCCACCAGCGACCTTAACGACCTGTACCGGCGGGTTATCAATCGCAATAATCGCCTGAAGCGCCTCTTAGAGCTGGGAGCACCTGAGATCATCTTGCGAAACGAGAAGCGTATGCTCCAGGAGGCGGTGGATGCCCTTATCGACAACGGCCGTAGGGGCCGGCCCGTTACCAGTGGTGCCCGTCACCGCCTCAAGAGCCTTTCTGACCTCCTGAGGGGCAAGCAAGGGAGGTTCCGGCAAAACCTTTTAGGCAAGCGGGTGGACTACTCGGGGCGTTCCGTCATCGTAGTAGGGCCTGAGCTGAAGCTATACCAGTGCGGCCTGCCACGACGTATGGCCTTGGAGCTGTTCAAACCCTTCGTCATGCGCGCGCTAGTCGAGGAAGGGATCGCCCACAACCTTAAAGGAGCCAAAAGGCTAGTAGAGAGGATGCGCCCAGAGGTGTGGGATGTGCTGGAGGAAGTAGTCAAGGAACGGCCTGTCCTCCTCAACCGCGCCCCTACCCTCCACCGCCTGGGGATCCAAGCCTTTGAACCCGTCCTCATCGATGGCTCAGCTATTCAGCTCCACCCCTTAGTGTGCGCTGCCTTTAACGCCGACTTTGACGGCGACCAGATGGCCGTCCATGTGCCTCTCTCGAGTAGGGCAGTGGCCGAGGCCCGCCAGGTGATGTTGGCCAGCCACAACCTCTTGCTTCCGGCCAATGGGGAGCCTGTGGTGGCTCCTACCCTTGAGATGGTTTTAGGCATCTACTACATGACCCTGGAGAAACCAGGGGCCAAAGGGGAATACCGGGAAGATATCTTCCCACCGCAGGGCATCTACTCCAGCTTCGATGAGGCATGCCTCGCCTACGAACTGGGCGAGCTAGACTTGCATGCCCGCATCAAAGTGCGCGACCAGCGCACCGGAGGCCAGCTCATCGAGACTACCGTGGGGCGCATCCTGTTCAACGAGGTGGTGCCCCCGGAGCTGGGGTTCCGTAACCAGGTAATGGACAAAAAAGCCCTTAAGGACTTGGTGGCTGAGTGCTACCGTCGCCTTGGAGAAGGGCCCACGGCTGAGATGGTCGACAAGATGAAGGAGGTAGGCTTCCGTTTCGCCACTCGCTCCGGCATAACTATTGCCATGGACGACCTGAAGGTCCCACCTGAGAAGCAGAAGGTACTGGAAGAGGCCGATGCCCGCATAAGCGAGATCCAACAAGAGTACGAGATGGGCCTCATGACCGAGGAGGAGCGGTATCAGCGCGCCATCCAGGTGTGGCGGGAGGCCAGCGACCGCATGCAGAAGGTAGTGGAGGAGCGCCTCTCCGAGTACGGCGGTATTTACCTGATGGCCGTTTCCGGGGCCAAGGGTAACATCAGCCAGATCACCCAAATGGCCGGCATGCGGGGGCTCATGTCTGACCCCTCAGGGCGCATTATCGAGCTGCCTATTAGGTCCAGCTTCCGCGAGGGGCTTACGGTGCTGGAGTACTTCATATCCACTCACGGTGCCCGAAAGGGCCTGGCTGATACGGCCCTGCGTACCGCCGACTCGGGCTACCTGACGCGTCGCCTGGTAGACGTGGCCCAGGATGTCATCGTCCTGGAGCAGGACTGCGGCACCAGCCAAGGCATCTGGCTGGGGGAACCGTCACCCGAACGAGCGGCCATCCAGGGAATGAGAGAACGGATAACGGGACGCCTCGCTGCCGCCGACGTGCTAGATGTGTCTACCGGCGAAGTGCTGGTGCACCGTAACCAGGAGATAGATGAGAAGATGGCGGAGAGGATCGTCGCTGCCCAGGAGATAGAGATACTGGGCAGGCGTATGTCTGGCGCTGATAAACAGGTATATGTGCGCTCTCCCCTCTCCTGTCAGGCGCGGAGGGGCGTCTGTGCCATGTGCTACGGGCGCAATCTGGCCCGTGGCGGGATAGTGCACGTGGGTGAGGCGGTGGGGATCATCGCCGCCCAAAGCATAGGCGAGCCTGGCACCCAGCTAACCATGCGCACTTTCCATACCGGAGGAGTGGCAGGAGAAGACATCACTACCGGCCTGCCCCGGGTGGAGGAGCTCTTTGAGGCCCGCGTCCCCAAAGGTGCTGCCGTCATGAGCGAAATAGACGGCTACCTGGAGGTGGAAGAAGGGCCAGATTACCGCCGCTTGCGCGTGGTAAGCCAAGAGACCTTTCACGATGAGTATGCTTTGCCCCCTGGGGCCCAGCCTTTGGTCCAACCAGGCCAAGAGGTAACCCCCGGCCAAGTCCTAGCCTCCTTGCCCGAGATTGAGGGTGACCAGGAGAGCCTCGTCCCTGCCGGTGGCGGGGTGGTGGCCCGCGTCTCTGGCCAGGTGGTGGCGGTGGGGCCCAATCGCATAACCGTCGCCTATCAGGAGCGGGAACAACGGGAATACTTGGTGCCGCGTGCTGCCCGCCTTAAGGTGCACCCGGGCCAGTACGTTCAGGCAGGCCAACCCCTTACTGAGGGCCCCCTGAACCCCCAAGACATATTGCGCATTCTGGGCCCAGAGGCCCTTCAGTCGTACCTGGTAGAGGAGATCCAACGCGTTTACAGCTCCCAAGGAGTCTACATCCACGATAAGCACATCGAAATCATCGTCCGGCAGATGCTGCGCCGTGTGCGTGTGGACTACCCTGGCGATACCGAGTTCCTGCCTGGCCAGCTAGTAGATAGGGCCAAATTCGAGGAGGAGAACAGCCGAGTGCTAGCCGAGGGTGGGGAACCAGCTACTGCCCAGCCTGCCCTTTTGGGCATTACAAGGGCAGCCCTGTACACCGATAGCTTCCTGGCAGCTGCCTCCTTCCAGGAGACTACTCGTGTCCTCACCGAGGCGGCTATCGAGGGCAAGACGGATCCTCTGTTGGGCCTTAAAGAGAACGTCATCATTGGGCGCATGATCCCCGCCAGGGCCCCTATCGTGATAGAGGAGGAGCCCAAGGAGCGTCCTCTGCCCAAACACGAGCTAGCGCCGCTGAGAGGGTTGCCTCCTCTCTCTGAGGACGAGGGGAACGAGGGACTTTAGGGGATGGTCAGCGGCGACTCGGGCCCTCTAGCCACCGCCCTGGCCCAATTCCATGCCGCTGCCGACCGCCTAGGGTTGGACGACGATTTGCGCCAGATCTTGGCCTCATGCAAACGAGAGCTGGTGGTCCATTTCCCTGTGCGCATGGACGATGGCTCCATCCGCGTCTTTACCGGCTATAGGGTGCAGCACAATCTAGCCCGGGGCCCTGGCAAAGGCGGTATCCGCTACCATCCGGCTGTAGACTTGGACGAGGTGAAGGCCCTGGCCATGTGGATGACCTGGAAGGCAGCTGCCATGGGAATACCCTACGGGGGCGCCAAAGGGGGTGTAAGGGTAGACCCCAAGTCCCTGTCCTTGGGCGAGCTCGAGCGGCTCACCCGCCGGTATGCTACGGAGCTGGCCCCCATTGTGGGGCCTCAGGAGGATATACCCGCTCCAGATATGGGAACCGATGCCCAGGTTATGGCCTGGATTATGGATACGGTGAGCATGCATCAGGGGTATACCGTCTTGGGTGTCGTCACAGGCAAGCCGCCAGCTGTCGGAGGCACAGCTGGCCGAGTGGAGGCCACTGGGCGCGGCATCACCTACATCCTAGAAGAGGCGGTTGCCTGGTGTGGCCTGCCCAGGGACGGGCTTACGGTGGCGGTACAGGGCTTCGGCAATGTGGGCTCTATGGTTGCCATCCTCCTAAGCCAGCGCGGCTATCAGGTGGTGGCAGTGAGCGATTCTTCAGGGGGCGTATACGACGGGACAGGCCTTAACATAAAAGCGCTGGTAGAGCTAAAGCAAAAAGGTGCGCCTCTTAGCCAAGCGTCTGGAGATCATATATCTAACCAGGAGCTCTTGGAGTTGCCAGTGGACATCCTTATCCCGGCTGCCCTTGAAGGTCAGATAACTTCGCAGAACGCCTCTAGGGTGCAGGCCCGCCTAATCATAGAGGGTGCAAATGGCCCTACCACCCCAGAGGCCGATTGCATCCTCAAGGAGAATGGAGTGACGGTGGTGCCCGATATCCTGGCCAACGCCGGTGGCCTAGTTGTGTCTTACTTTGAGTGGGTGCAAGACCTTCAGTCCTTCTTCTGGGACGAGGAAGAGGTGAATGAACGCCTAAGTCATATCATGAGGCGTGCCTTCCGGGAGATAACGTCCTTGGCAGAGAGGGGCAGAATGACATTGAGGGAGGCGGCCATGGTGCTGGCTGTAAGTAGGGTGGCCGAGGCGGTACGCTTGCGGGGCCTTTACCCCTAAAGCCCCAACGCCGATTTCGCCTTTACCCACTTTCCCCACAGGTGGCCCTCATCGATCCCTGCATCTATCCCCTGCCAAGGCAGAGCGCCTCTTTCCCTGCCTGCTAGGATGGTGGAGGCCTCCAGTGAGGCCCTGCGGAAGGCCTCCTCCCAGGAAGACCAGACAAAGGCATCGCGCCGCATGTCCCAGCGGGCTCCCAGACGCCACGCATGCAGTGCTGCCTCTGCCACTTCCTCATCCCCCCTTGCTACGGCTGTAGCTACCAGCCACCGTTCAGGCCTTTCTACAGCCAGATCGATCCCCTTCCGACGGCATCCGTGGCGCAAGATGCCTACCTGGTGAGCCACTTCGTCTAGGGAAGGCAGGGGTGCCCACTGGAAGGGGGTGAAAGGCCTTGGGACGAAGATGGCGGCTTCTATGCGGACGTGTGCCTTGGGACCCCTAATGGCCCTGCCAGCCCTCTTTACATTGCCAATAAGCTCTAGGAAGGCGTCTACATCTGCTGGCTTCTCGCCGGGAACCCCCACCTCTAGCTGGAGGCGTATTGAAGTCCACCCTCCTAGAAAGGCGCTCTGGGCTGCCGCTAGGATCTCTTCATCGCTAAGGGGGAATCCTAGGGCATCCCTCAGACGTTGGGATGAGGCTCCTACCCAAAGGTTGAGGCTTCCTCGTGGGGGAACCGCCCAAAGGAGAGTAGCGGCCTCTACCCATGACGCCTGCGCAGGGATCTGAAGGGTCCTTATTGCCACTTCTCGGCCAACTGACTGGCGGAGGGCATGTGCTAGTTCCTGGAGCTTCCCATAATGGGTGCCCTTTAGCACCACCTCGCGGTAGCCTGTGTTGGCCAGGGCTTCACTGACCGACTCCATTATCTCCGAGGGAGAACGCTCTCGATAAGGCCCCCAGTAATAGTTTCCTCCGGCATATGGGGTTTCCCCATCGCCTCTGGCTAGCTCCACAACCAGGGCGTCTTGGACAGTCTCCACGAAGGCGACTATATGACGCGTGGGGTAGGAGGGGAGGAGATCGGCGCATACGGCCCGCGCTGTCCCTTGTAGGCTGCAATCGAATACCCCGGACATCCCCTTCAGTCGGGAAGGATCCAGCCCTACGTCCTGCAGGGAGATCACTAAGGTGGGCAATATGGCCTCAGGGTCGCCTAAGAGCACCATGTCTGCTAAAGGGGAGAAGGGGGCTGGGTTGAGGAATGCTGGCGCACAAACTGCTACCACTGGGCCACCGCTGCGGTCCTGCCGGAGAGGAGGAAGGCCAGAAAGGGAGAGAAGCTCTATTATTGAGGGCAAACATAGCTCAGAGGGCGCAAGCACCAGAAGGAGATCGAACTCAAGGGCAGGCTGTCTCCCCTCCAGTGACCATAAGGGAGTGGCCGACTCACGCATCGCCATGGCCATGTCCGGCCACGGGAGGAAGGCGCGATGACAGGTAACGCCGGGTAGGGAGTTAAGAAGCTGGTAAAGGGAGTGAAATAGAGAGCGACTCATCCCTACCTCGTAAACGTCTGGATCTACCAGCAGGATCTTCAGGGATGCCTCTTCCGTGGGAAGAGGCCGGGCATTCCACTCGGCCCCCATGTAGCGGGCAGGGCGGGTTACCCTGTCTAAGAGAGGGCCTATATCGACCACAGCCATGGATCCACCCGTATGCATAAAGTCATGCTAGCGGCTGCGGCGGCCAGGGGCAAATGCTAAAAAACAACGACTGCATCTCCCCTCCCTCAACTCGATTTTGGAAAAGAGCTGCCAATAACTTACTGAATTATCGATAATTTTCGGTTATATGCGATGTTTCTTCGGTCTTGACAAGGCTCGGGGCGTATGTATATTTTTTCTGTGCGGCTGTCCGTGGCCTAGGGGAGGAGAAGTGAGGGGGTGATAGAGTATGGTGCTCTTTCCGCCCTTGCGGGTGCGCTGGGCGGGTAGGGAAGTAAGCTGGATCTGGATGCCTACCAGCGTGCGAGAGGCGCTGGAGGCTATGAGGCCAGTGCTAGCAGAGCTGGTAGGCGTTTTGGCCTTTGTCTTTTTGGCGGGGTCGTTGTTGGTCACGGTGCCAGAGATAAGGCCGGGGTCAGTAGGTCTGTTGACCTTGGCCCTGGGCACGGCGGTGGCCTATGGGGCCCTGGTAGCAGCTATTCAGCCCATATCTGGGGGCCATCTTAACCCAGCAGTGACGCTTGGTGTAATGGCAGCAGGGAGGATACCGCCCCTGGAGGCTCTCCTTTATATAGGTGGGCAGCTCGCTGGGGGTATTTTAGGGGCGTTGGCGTTGGACTTCGTCTATCGGGATGTGGTGGCAGAGGCTGCCCGCCGCGCCACCTTAGCCTTTAGCGATGCCTATTCTGGCACCTGGTCGGCCCTGTTCACGGGTGGCTTCATAGAAGCTGCTATCACCTTCGTGCTTGTACTAGTATTTTTGGCCACCTTGGTGGACCCAAGGGGCCAGAGGGCTATAGGGGGGCTAGCGGTAGGACTTGTAGTTTTGGCAGCCATGCTATTTGCCTTTCCCCTTACGGGGGCGGCTATGAACGTGGCCCGGGTCATGGGCACAGCCACGGTGGCCAGCCATTGGACCCACTTTGGCATGTACTGGCTGGGCCTAGCTGGCGGCATATTGGCGGGCCTCGTATACTACTCTGCTTGGGCTGAAAGGGAAGGGGCATCGTAGCTCCCTGAGGGCCACGGGCAGCCGAGGGGCTATTCTGGCCCTTTCCCAGTTCCCTCTGGTGTATTTGGTCATCACGAAGCCCAGTGCCCATGCGCTAAGTTGATCAACGTTGCCTACTCGGTCACCCTTTCAGTTTGTGTCTTGACACCTCATGCCTCTTTGAATAGCATGCAAAGAGAGCGTGGCCCCCTAGCCCTTGCCAATGCAGCGAGGGGCACAACACTGTTGGAGTATGGAGGAGGGTTATGGTGAGGGAGACTAAAGGGCAACCTACAATGTATGACTACAGGCACACCACTCTAGGCGGTAACCTGATGCGAGAGTGGTGGCCCAACGAGCTGAACCTACGCATTCTGTACCAGAATCCGCCCACTTTGACCCCTACTGATCCCGGGTACAACTATGGGAAGGCCTTTGCCGAACTCGATTACTACGCCCTAAAAGAGGACCTGAAGCGCGTGCTCACACAGTCCCAGGAATGGTGGCCTGCCGATTACGGACATTATGGGCCACTAATGATCCGCCTGGCCTGGCATAGCGCCGGCTCCTACCGCGTGTTCGATGGGCGTGGAGGCGGCCTCGATGGCAGCATACGCTTCCCGCCTCGCAAGAGCTGGCCCGACAATATAAACCTTGACAAGGCCGTCCGTCTCCTTTGGCCCATCAAGAAGAAGTACGGCAACAAGATCTCCTGGGCCGACCTAATCATACTTGCCGGAAACGTGGCCCTTGAGTCCATGGGGTTCAAGACGCTGGGCTTCGGGGCTGGGCGTGTAGACATCTGGGAGCCACCCGAGGACGTATACTGGGGCCCTGAAATCGAGTGGCTTGGTGACCAGCGGCACGATGGGGATGGGGCCAAATCCCTCCGAGCGCCCCTTGCTGCCACGCAAATGGGGCTTATCTACGTAAACCCGGAGGGCCCAGGTGGCAACCCAGACCCCTTAGCAGCAGCACAGGACATCCGGGAGATATTCTCTCGCATGGGCATGGACGACGTTGACACGGTGGCCCTCATCGCTGGGGGGCACACCTTTGGCAAGACCCATGGTGCGGCTGATCCCAAGAAGTACCTGGGGGCTGAGCCCGATGGAGCCCCACTCGAACAACAAGGCCTCGGCTGGAAGAACAGCTTTGGCACTGGCAAGGGGCCCCACACCATTACCAGCGGGCTTGAAGGGATCTGGACGCCTACCCCAACCAGGTGGGACAACAGCTTCCTTGAGATTTTGTTCAAATACGAGTGGAAGCTGACGAAGAGCACAGGGGGAGCGTGGCAGTGGGTGGCGATAAACCCCGAGCCGAAAGACATGGTCCCCGATCCCTATGACCCTGAAAAACTCCACCCGCCGGTCATGCTCACCACCGATATCGCCCTCAGGGAAGACCCTATATACGCTTCCATAGCCAAGCGCTTCAGGGACGACCCTGGGGCCTTTGCCGATGCCTTTGCCAGGGCCTGGTTCAAGCTCACCCATCGCGACATGGGGCCCAAGTCGCGTTACCTGGGCCCAGAAGTACCACAAGAGGACTTCGTCTGGCAGGATCCTGTCCCCCCTGTAGACCATGAGCTTATCGATGCTAGCGACATCGCCCAGCTGAAGCGAGAAATCCTCGCCTCTGGGCTCACCATTCGCGAGCTGGTCTATACTGCCTGGTCGGCAGCCGCCACTTTCCGGTGCACCGATAGGCGTGGTGGGGCCAATGGCGCCCGCATCCGTCTGGTGCCCCAAAAGGACTGGGAGGTCAACGAGCCAGCCCAGCTAGCCAAGGTTCTTAGCACCTTGGAGGAGATACAAGCCCGCTTCAACGCTGCCCAACGTAACGGCAAACGGGTATCCCTGGCCGACCTGATTGTGCTAGGCGGAGTTGCCGCCGTTGAAGAGGCGGCCCGACAGGCAGGCTACAACGTGGAGGTGCCCTTCTACCCAGGCCGCACCGACGCCAGCCAGGAGCAGACAGAGGTGGAGTTCTACAACTACCTGGAGCCCATAGCGGATGGTTTCCGCAATTACGTGAAGGCTGGCTACGAGAGCCTGCTGACGGAGCGCGTCCTCATTGATAAGGCTCACCAGCTCACCCTAACAGTGCCCGAGCTCGTAGTCCTCATTGGTGGGCTACGGGCTCTTGGTGCCACCTACCGGGGCGAGCCCCATGGCGTCCTCACGGAGCGGCCTGGCGTCCTCTCCAACGACTTCTTCATCAACCTGCTGGACATGGGCATTGAGTGGCGCCCCACTGATAACCCCCAGATCTACGAGGGCTACGAGCGGGCTACAGGCAGGCTCAAGTGGACTGCCACCAGGGTAGACCTGGTCTTCGGCTCTAATGTTCAGCTACGTGCCCAGGCCGAGTTTTACGCACAGGATGACAACCATGAGAAGTTCGTGCGCGATTTCGTGGCGGCCTGGAACAAGGTGATGAACCTGGACCGGTTCGATCTCTTCTGGTGGTGATCAGCCTTAGGCACCTGGTGCAGCCGCGGACGCGAAAAAGGACGACACTCCGCGGCTGCACCCCTTTTTTACCGAGTCTGCACCATCTCTAGGGCGTTGAGACGGATCAAAGGCCGGTGGATCCGTGGCCCCTTTGGCCTCTAGGTGTTGGGGAAAGGTCTATAGACTCCGCTACTGGCAAACTCTCTAGACGTGCCACTACTAGCTGGGCGATACGGTCCCCGTGACGCACCACGTAAGGAGGCAGGTGGGGAAGGGTGAACATGGTCACTAGGACTTCGCCCCGGTAGTCGGGATCGATGGTGCCAAAGGCTACCATGACGCCTTTGAGGGAGAGCCCAGAGCGTGGACGCACCTGGGCTTCATAGCCTTCGGGCAGCTCGATGGCTATGCCAGTAGGGACCAACACGGGACGAGAGCCTATAACCATCTCCCCCCATTCCAGGCAGGCGTACAGGTCTAGCCCACTGGCGTCTGGGCTTCCCCTGGTGGGCAGGTGGGCCCCTGGGCGTAAAATCTTCACCTTTAAGACGGGGCCCATAGCGGCTCCTCGGCCAGAAAGTCCCAGACAAGCTGGGCGGTCTGGTGGGGCACCTCCATGGGGAAGAAATGGGAGCCTTCCTTTACCGTGACCAGCCGAGCGTTGGCCAGGCGGGACGTGACCAGCTCTGCTGCCTTGTACAGGGGGGAGTCCGCTTCCCCCCCACGCACCACGAGCACTGGGCACCTCACTTGGGGCAGCAGGGCCCAGGTGTCCAACGCTACCCCGCCCTCGTATACCAAGGCCTCAAGATGACCTGGCATCTTCAACTCTATCTGGCCGTCGGGACGCTGGAACGTCCCGTGCTCGACGTACAGGCGCAGCACCTCTTCGTCCCAGCGGGCGAAGGCGGCCCGCTGGCGATACGCTTCCATCAGCTCCTGACGGCTGGGCCATACGACGCGACGTTTGCGGGCTATTTCGGCCATCTCGTGGCTACGGCTGTCCTGCGGGATCTCGGGAGGGAAGATGACCGGTTCCAGGGCTACTACTCGCACCACCAACTGAGGACGAAGGGCAGCGGCTGCCAAGGCGGCGGCGCCGCCACTGGAGTGGCCTACTAGTGCTGCTTGTGTCCACCCCATGGCATCGATAAAGGCCAAAAGGTCCTCTACTAGCTCCGTCCATTGGTATCCAGTCTCAGGCTTGTCGGAGTCGCCATGTCCCCGGGCATCGTATGCCAATACTTGGTACCGGTGGGCCAAGAGTTGGGCTATAGGTTGCCAGAGATAGGCGAGGAAACCTGTGGCATGGTGAAGGACCACAGGAGGGCCTTTCTCCCCCCAACCGAGGTAATGGAGGCGTAAGTCCCTTACCTGCACGAAGCCCTCTCTAAGCTGGACCTGCATCTGCCCTCCTAATATGTGGAATTAAGGAAAGGTCCAAGGGCTGCCTCCCAGTGGCCATCTCGAGGCACTTCTCCAGACCACAAACGAGCCCTTCTACATCTAGACCCAAATGGTGGGGGCGAAAGGGTGTCAGGGCATCGATGGCCCCCTGCAAGACTATAGAGGCGCCCCGATCGTTTTTGCGCAGGAGGTGGTGGAGGCCCGCCGCAGCCTTAATGAGCCCCTTATAGAAGTGCGCCGCTTGCCCTCCCTCCCGACGCCATATCTCTTCTAAAGTCTCATGGCAGTCCCAGAAGCGCCAGGAATTGAATTGGGATACAGCGAGGGCTAAAGTATCGTCCGGGTTGGGAGGTGGACCCTGAGACGTCGTTCTCCCCATCGCCGATGATTGTATGCTCATGGTAAAACAAAGGTCAAAGAGGGCCCCATCCGCCGCCACCAGGGGTCTCGATAGTAAGGGAGTCTTGGGCCTGGGCCTCGATCTGGCACTTAGAGGGGAGGACGACCTGTTGGCCGCTGGCCCTTACAAGAAAGTTGCGGCCCGCAAGCCCCGGTTTTCCTCCCTGCAGGCCCCAAGGGGGAAAGCGTCTCCTCTCGCTGATAATGGTGACAATGGTGGGGCATAGGAACCTGTATGTGCGAACTATGCCGTCGCCCCCACGGTGCTGCCCTTCCCCGCCTGAACCCCTGCGGACACGGTATTCCATCACGCGAAGGGGGTAGGCCATCTCCAGCGCCTCTACGGGTGTGTTCATGGTGTTGGTCATGTGGGTGTGGACGGCATCGAGGCCAGGGCCTAGGGGTCCAGCCCCAGCTCCCCCACCGATGGTCTCGTAGTAGGTAAAGGGGCGACCTCTCTCTGGGTCCCAACCTCCCATGGCCACATTGTTCATCGTCCCTTGACTGGCAGCTGGTATAAGGCCTGGCAGGGCCTGGGCTAGCGCCCCGAGGACAACGTCGACGATCCTTTGGGACGTCTCCACGTTGCCGGCTGATACGGCGCATGGGAAGGAGGCGTTCACTATGGTGCCCTCAGGTAAGCAGATGGAGACAGGCCTGAAGCATCCATCGTTGGCAGGGACCGCCTCGTCCAGGAGGCAGCGGATCACGTAGTATACGGCAGATCGAGTCACAGCAGCGACGGCGTTGATGGGGGAGGCCCGCTGTGGGGAAGAGCCTGTAAAGTCCACCAGCATATGGTCCCCTTTCACTTCTACAGTCACCCTTATGGGCAATGGCTCTGTGCTAATACCGTCGTCGTCTAAAAAGTCCTCAAAGGAATAGCGACCATCAGGGATGCGGGCAATAGCTGCCCTGGTTAGGCGCTCAGAGTAGTCCTGGAGGGCAGTCATTAGGGAGGCGAGGCGACGCCAGCCCAGGCGTTGAGATAGCTGGAGGAACCGGGCCTCTCCCACTTTCTGGGCAGCTATCTGGGCCTGGAGGTCGCCCATCCGCTCTTGGGGGGTGCGCACATTGCGTAGGATGAAGGACAGAACGTCCCTCTGCAGCCGGCCAGCTGCAACTAGCCTTACAGGGGGTATCACAATCCCCTCTTGCCAGATCTCCTTCGCCAGAGGCATAGAGCCAGGGGCCATACCACCAACGTCGGCATGGTGGGCACGCGATGCCACAAACCCGATCAGCCGCTGCCCCGCGAAGACGGGTGAGACCATGGTAATGTCTGGCAGGTGGGTGCCCCCCAGATATGGGTCGTTAAGGACTATCAGGTCGCCAGGGCGGAAGGGGGCAAGGGGAAGGGCCGCCCTCACCGCCTCGGGCATGGCGCCTAGATGGACAGGTATATGGGCTGCTTGTGCCACCAGGGCGCCATGTCTATCAAAGACCGCACACGAGTAATCCCGTCGCTCCTTGATGTTGGGGGAAAGGGCAGTTCGTCCCAAGACGGCCCCCATCTCTTCAGCTATGGAGGCCAAAAGGGCGTTGGCCACAGAAAGCTCTGCCGGGTCGGCTCTATAGGGCATCGTCATCATGATATAGGAGACCTGTGTTCAGGGATAAGGCTCTTGTAGCAAAATTAGGTGGGGGTGAGTAGAGATGACCCAACGGATGATCCCTGTACCTCCCTATGATGTGAGCCAGGAAGTTTCTCTTGATCCCCAGCGCACCTGCGTCTTGGTAGTGGACATGCAGAACGATTTTGTGAAGGAGGGGGGAAAGCTGGTGGTTCCCACAGCGGCGGTTACCATCCCAACCATAAAAGGCCTTCTGGAGCGGGCGAGGGCTGCTGGGGCGGTGGTGGCTTATACCCAGGACTCTCACCTCCCCCATGACCCCGAATTCCCTATTTGGGGCGAACACTGTTTAGTGGGTACCTGGGGTTGGGAGGTGGTGCCAGAACTGGCCCCCCAACCGGGCGACCTGATATATCCAAAGAGACGCTACGATGGCTTCTACGGTACCACCCTGGACCACGACCTGCGGGTGCGCGGCATCGATACCCTGGTGATAGTGGGGACGGTAGCCAATATATGCGTCCTCCACACCGCTGGGAGCGCTGCCTTAAGGTGGCTCAAGCTGGTGATCCCTAGGGACGGCATCTCTGCCCTCACCGAATTCGATATGGAGGCCACCCTTCGCCAGATTCACTTCTTGTACAATGGCATCATTACCCAGTGTCAAGGGGTGAAGTTCAAGGCGTAGGGGTGGGCGAGGTGGTAGTGGTTGGGAATACCACTGGGATGTCTACCACCACCTCGTTAAAGCCTAGGAAACGGGCAGCTACCGTTGTCCCTTGGCCTTGGTTCTGGAAGGGAGGTATTTGTAGGCGCAACATATACAATAGGCCGTCCTTTGCGCCGATCCAGGCCCAGATGGTGGCGGGATGGGCATCGTAGTAGCTGATGGAGTCCTTTTGTCGCTCTAGGAGGGTCTCCAGAGTGATAGGACGGCACTCCTTTTCCCCAGATGGACCCTGGGTGCACTCTTCTCCTAGGTTATCGCGGCCCACCCGGGCATAAGCGCGCCTATAGTTCTCCAGAAAGGCACGCACGTGGTTTATTTGGCCTTTTAGGACGGTCACCTCTTTGCCGTTGAGTTGCGTCTCGCTCTCCCGCTGAAGGCCCTGGGCCATTTCTAGAAAGGTGAGAGGCCAGCCAGGGACGTATACGGACATTGAGTCTGGCCTGCCAATGGGAATGGGAGTGGGAAATTGTTTTTGCCAGGGCTCACACTCCTCTTTTTCCCGCTTGCAGCGTCGATAATACAAAAAGTCAACAGCCCACACCGTCTCCACCACGCCCGATCCCTCTCTTGTAAGGTCTACAGGGGTGACGAAACGGTAACGGGCAGGGATAAGGAACTCCATGGCCCCTATGGGACGCCCATCCATCTCCATCTCCAGGCGGTATGACCTGAGGCTAAGCATATTGGCCAGCGACTCTTGGGCCAGCCGGGAAGCTCCCTTGGCATTCTCACCCCGGCAGGCTGCGAGGAGGGCTATGGTAGCTACAATCATTAGGGCCCTACCCATCACGGGGCCCATTGTAGGTGGAGATTCCCGTAAGGGTCTACCCGTCCTTCCCATCCTGGGGGGATAAGGGTGGTGGCGTCCATCTGGGCCACTAAGGCGGGCCCTCTTAGGTAATCGTATGCTTCCAGCCTGTCTCGAAGGTAGATAGGAGCAATTAGAAGACGGCCATCCCACAGGCTACCCCATCCTATGTGGGCCTGGGAGGGGCTCTCGTCCCCTGAAGGTAGCGTGGGCAAAGTGACATCAGGCCCTGGCAGGGAAAGACGCAAACGTAGGTTGACTACTTCCACAGAGCGATCGGGATCGCTATGGGCGTAGCGGCGATGGTGCAAGTCGTGAAAGCGGGGCAGGAAGTGGGAGGGGTGAACATTTTCCACTGGCACCTCCAGCTCGTACGATTGTGCTTCGTACCGCAGGTCTACTATGGCCTGGGCCTGGATTCCATCTAGGCGGAAGCCTTGTAATTGTAGTGACCGTTTCCCTTCCTGTTCCAAGTGGGCAAGGCGTTCCTGCAATATGCGGGCCACCTCGTCATGTCTTTCGGGCTCGTTGGGGGGCACGAGGAGGGGGACGGCCGTCCGCACCTCTTTTGTGGGGCCGGCCACCGCCATCCCCAGGGCAGATAGGACGCCAGGATGGCGTGGTATTAGCACCCTGCGCATCCCCAGGGCCTGAGCGAGGCGACAGGCGTGAAGGGGCCCTGCCCCGCCAAAGGCTACCAGAGCGAAGTCTTTGGGCCTATAACCCCGCTGGACGGAGACGAGGCGTAAGGCCTTCTCCATTGCAGCCTCAGCCACCTGAAGTATGGCTGCCGATGCCCTTTCGATGCTGCCCTTGAAGGCCCAGGCTATGGGCCTTATGCTCTCTTGGGCCCGTTGCGGGTAGATGGTCATCCTTCCACCGAGGAAATGGGCAGGGGAGATGTGGCCTAAGGCCAGGTGGGCGTCGGTAACAGTGGGGGCCATGGAGCGGCCATAGCAGGCAGGGCCAGGATCAGCCCCGGAGCTTTCTGGGCCTACCCTTAGGGCACCTCCTTCATCTAGACGGGCCAGAGACCCACCCCCTGCGCCTACCGAGACCACGTCAACGGTGCTGCCCCTTAAGGGCATCCCCCCTACTAATGTCTCATCGCGGTAGCGTATCTCCCCTGGGCAGAGGGCTACGTCGGTGGAGGTGCCTCCCATGTCTAAAGTGATGATCTGGTCAATTTGCGCCCTTTGAGCTGTCCAGAGGGCCCCTACAACGCCGGCGGCGGGGCCAGAGGCTACCATGCGCACAGCCAAGTGGGTGGCCTCGTCCACTCCCATTACTCCGCCTGCCGAGGACATGATCACCAGCCTTTCTATACCTACTCCCTTTAGCGCATCCTGGAGGGAGCGCAGATAGCGGCCTACCACTGGCTGGACGTAGGCGTTGATCACCGTTGTAGATGCGCGCTCATATTCTCGGTGTTCGGGCAGTACCTCGTGGGAGGCGGAGACAGTTAGGCCCTTTGCGCGGGCTGCCTCTGCCACCAAACGTTCATGTTGGGGGTAGAGGAAGGAGAAGAGGAAACACACGGCCAGCGATTCGGCCCCAAGGGCCAACGCTTGCTCGACTATCGCTTGTGCCTCCTCTGGGGGGAGGGGCGTTATCACTTCTCCTCGGGGCCCCACCCTCTCTTTTGCCTCTAAAAGGAGTTCTGGGGGCACTAAAGGTGGCGGACGCTGCGGTGCCAATTCGTATAAGCGGGGGCGCACCTGACGGCCGATTATCAACAGGTCAGCGAACCCCTGGGTGGTCACGAAGGCTGTGCGCGCACCCTTTCTCTCGATGAGGGCATTGGTGGCCACTGTCGAACCATGTACTACCCTTTCAGGCGTCACGCCTAGGTGCTTTATGCCGTTCAAGACGCCCACAGACAGGTCATAGGGTGTGGAGGGCACCTTGTGGACCAAAAGGCGGCCTTCTTGCCACAGAAAGAGGTCGGTGAAGGTGCCGCCTATGTCAATACCAAGGATGGAGGACATTTCTAAGGGGCATTTTAGCCCACTTCTCCCCTTAAGGCCTCAGATATGGTATCTTCCTCTTTAGATACGTCTGCGAGGGGAATTAATGGAGATTTTAGACTTACACATACACACTACTTGGGGATCTTGGGACTCGGGGTTGAGCCCCCACCGGCTAGGGGATGCCATGAACAAGGCTGGCCTCACGGGAGCGGCTACCGCCGAACATCTCCGTCCCTGGCCAGAGGGAGAGGTAATGCGGTTCCGGGAGGAGACAGGCCTTTTTCTTGTGGCAGCCCGAGAGTGGGAAACAGACATGGGCCATATCATCTCCCTAGGTCTACCCGAGAAAGTAGGGCCCGTATACCGTGCCGAGCATCTCAGGAGGGTGGCTGATGAATATGGTGGCCTCCTTATCCTCGCCCACCCCTTTCGGTACTTTCCGGGGCCCTCTAGCCTTCTATTTGGCAGCATTCCCAATGCTGGGCAGATGTCTGTAGCTGAACTAGCCCAGCACCCTGTCTTTCATCTGGTGGATGCTATAGAAGTCCTTAACGGTGGATGCGTAGATTGGGAGAACCAGCTGGCTTACCAAGTAGCCCAATACTTGGGCAAGCCTATGGTGGGGTCCAGCGATGCTCACTCCTTTACTGAGGTGGGCCGTTACGGGACTATCTTTCATAGCCCAATCAGGAGCCTTGCGGACCTGATACAGGCCCTGGGGGAAGGGCGTTGTCAGCCAGCTATCCGCCGGGACGGCACCTTCCTCCCCTTCAGCTTAGAGCCTCGTTGAGGGAGCCACGACGGTACCCCTCTAGGTCTAGTGCCACGTAGCGGAAGCCGAGGTCCCGGAGACGCTGGACTATTGCATGCCTGTGGGCTAAGGCTAGCTCCATCCCCTGGGTGTCCGTCTCAATGCGGGCGATAGGGCCATGATGGCGCAACCGGACTTCCCTGAGGCCCAAGGACTTGAGGAAGTCCTCTGCTGCCTCTATCTGGCCCAAGGCCTCTACCGTCACTGGGGAGCCGTAAGGGATCCGGGATGCCAGGCATGGGGAAGAGGGCTTGTCCCAATTGGGCAGGCCAAGATAACGGGATGCCTCGCGTATCTCTTTCTTGCCAAACCCTGCCTCAAGAAGGGGGCTACGCACACCGTGAATGCGGCCAGCCTCTCGGCCGGGGCGGAAATCGTGGAGGTCGTCGGCATTGGTGCCGTCGGCGACCCACTGGTATCCTTCCCTCCGCGCTATTTCCAGCAAGGCAGAAAATAGCTCATCTTTGCAATGGTAACAGCGCCACGGAGAGTTGGCCTGGTAGCCAGGGCGCTCCATCTCCCGTGTCTGGATAATGCGATGGCGTAGGCCTAACTGTTGGGCGAGAGCCTTAGCCTCTTGTAGGTCCCTACGTGGCAGGGCAGGCGACGAGGCAGTAACAGCGAGGGCACGGTCTCCCAGGACCTGATGGGCCATCACTGCCAGGAAAGAGCTGTCTACCCCTCCCGAGTAGGCCACCACCACTGAGCCCATCTGGCCCAGGATGGCGCGTAGGAGCTCCACTTTCCCTTCTACGGTCATGGCCGGATGGCAATCTTGATGACTCCCTCCTCCTTGTTGCGGAACATCTGGTACGCCCTGGGGGCTTCGGTGAGGCTGAGGGAATGGGTGAATAAAGGTGACAGGTCGATGTTGCCCCAACGGGCTAGGGAGAGGAGGTGATCCATCCTGTCCCTCCCCGAAGGGCAGAGGGTGGTGACCACGCGCCGGTGCAGGAAAGATGGGACCATCGTTGGCATAGAGACCTGAGGGAGAAGGCCGTAGACTCCTACGCTGGAGACAGTGCCACCCCGGCGAATCACCCTAGTTGCTGCCTCGAAGGTAGGCTGAGTCCCTACCGCTTCCACAGCGATGTCCACGCCTCGGCCCCCGGTGAGCTCCATGATCTCGGCCACCGGATCCTTCTGGCGGGGATCGATGACTACGTTGGCGCCCAGGCGTTGGGACATGGCCACCCGCTCTGGTATGGACTCCACTGCTATGATTAGGCCAGCCCCCATGGCCCTAGCAGCGGCGGTAGCGCACAGCCCTACTGGCCCTTGAGCAAAGATGGCTACTGAGTCTCCAGGCTTTAGCCCAGCCCTCTCTATAGCGCCAAAGCCAGTAGACATGATGTCGCTTGCCAAGACGGCCATCTCATCGCTTACCCCTTCGGGCACATGGGTGGCGTTGATATCGGCGTTAGGGATCACGTAGTATTCGGCCTGACATCCGAAAAGGAGACGGCCGCCTCCCGTGCAGATCTGGGGCTCCCCGTTCAGGCACTCGGGACAGCGTCCACAGCCGGTAAGACAGGAGGCGATTACCC
>Ga0105160_1000256_pt1 | contig 26948 bp, 18 predicted proteins | sample GXS110809BmetaG_FD_89591 | JGI IMG/M metagenome (GOLD analysis project Ga0105160, IMG submission 89591) | Hot spring microbial communities from Gongxiaoshe hot spring, China to study Microbial Dark Matter (Phase II) - GXS 110809B | ecosystem: Environmental > Aquatic > Thermal springs > Hot...
GATGCGCGTGCCCTCTACGTTGGTGCTGAAGATGTCCTCGCGTTTCCACAGGGGCAGCGCGGCTGCGCCGTGGATGACCCAGCGAGGTTGGGCTTTTTCTAAGGCGGCGCGCACCTGCTCGCGATTGCGCACATCGCCCGTGTAGAACTCTGTACCTGCGGGATATTCGCTTTCGTCGTAAGATGCGATGTCCAACAAAGCAACGCCGACGCCCTTGCTGGCGAAGTGGTGGGCAAGGTGATAGCCCAGAAACCCCGCGCCGCCCGTAATCAGCACCTTGTCCATGCCAGAAAAATTATACCATAGCTAAGGCGTAGCTTTTGTCGGCAGTAGCCAAATAGTCTGCCACCCTGAGCAGAGCGAGGGGGCTCAATCGCAAGGTTTGTGCAGATTCCTCGCTTCGCGCGGAATGACAAGTTTGCTGTCGCGGAAGAGAACCTGTCACCCCGAGCGGAGCGAGGAGTCGCGGCTTGGCGTGTTAAGAATTCCTGCCTTCGGCTCGGAATGACGAGTTTGTTATTTCAAAAACACCCCTTCATTCCGAGCAGCGCGAGGAATCTCGCCCGCCCACAATGAATAGGTAGCCGCTTAGGTTATAATACAGCGTGCATTTCGCAGTTCTGTGGAGGGTGGACAGATGAGACGTGCTTTGTGGAGTTTCGGATTGCTCGGAGGGTTGATTTTGGTAAGTAGTGCGCAAAATGGGGGCTGGACACCCTTAGGCGCGTGGGAACTAGTGGAGCGATTAGACGATGTGCAGGTGGTGCGCGTGTTGCGTGCGGGCGATTTGCTGTCTGTTCCGTTTCCACCAAAGCCCACATGGATGCCCGATTTCGGAGCCAGCGATTTTGAGCCCGCCAGCGATGTGCAGCTATATCGCCGCTTTGCCACCCAAGGGCAGTATTACGCCTACGAAAGTGACTACATAATGCTGGACGATGTGGTGATTCGTCGCCAGCTGGATCCGAGCGAGCAAGGACGGTTCCGCGTAAGCCGTGTAGAGATTGCCGTGTACTTCCCCTTCCCGGGCTTTTACCAGATACAGGGGCACTGGTCGAATGCCGAAGGTAACGATCCTCCGAACCCCAGCAGTGTTCCGCCAAACACTTTCTTGCGGGGCAATCAAGGTCCCCACACGCTGTTTGTGCCTCAGGCAGGGGTGTGGCGATTGGCGACCAACGCAGACCCGCTGAACGAGGTCTTTACCATCCAATGCTCTGAGCTAAGCGATGTGTTCGATTCGCAGCGACGCTTTTTAGGCTATGTGGGACTGTTGCTGGAGCCTCCAGCCGCGTGGGTGTGCGGTCCGTTGCCGGGCACGGACTTAAACTTGGATTACTTCGTGCAGTTCGAAAACGGCGAATATGAAGCCTATCAGCTGCAGAACCAAGTGCCTGCCACCTTCGCGCTAATCTTGATTGGGGCGGCGGCGCCCGTCACCCAGTTGCAGGGCACAATAACTATTGACGGTTATGTGGGCAGCTACGCGGGTAAGCAAGCCACCATTCGCATCAAGCAGGGTACAAGCATCAGCACCTATACCGTCACCCTCACAGCGGATGGCAGTTACTCGCTGCGCCCCAACGAAACTGGCAATGCTGAGGTGTGGGTGAAACTAGCACCTGGCTTGGCACGGAAGGTAAACCTGAGCCTGAGTGGCACGGTGAACCAGAACTTCCAGCTCATCAGCGGCGACCTGAACAACGACAACCTCATCAACGATGCTGACCTGTTGCAAGTATTGTTCGGCTTCGGCACCAACGACGCAAACGCCGATGCCAACGGCGATGGTGTGGTGAACGACGCGGACTTGCTGATGGTGCTGTTCAACTTCGGGCAATCGGGCGATAGCCTGTAAGGAGCACGCCCCACAGCTTGAATCGTGCTTTGATAGCGATGCGGGTCGGCTTTTGGGGCGCGGAGACGGCTAGAGCGGCTCCTTAGTAAACAATCTCTCAGTTTCCGTTGGGCACCTTGAGGGCTACTTAAAGAGTTTGGGGCGAGCCGTAGCTCGCCCCAAACTGACTCGCTGAGCGTGAAGTGGCTTAGCGCGGCTTGTCGTCGTCCACCGTGAAGCGGAACATCACGCAGGTGGTGCCGCAGATGTTCGGATTGGTCTCCGCGAGGTAGTTGAGGGAGACGGCTTTGGCGTGCCCGTCCACCCACACCACATTGGTGAGCTTCATGTGGCGCCCAAGAATCGCGCCATTGTTGCGGCGGTTCAGCAGTGCGGGGAACGGGAAGGTCTCCACAGCGCGGGTGGGCTGGGGATCGCGCACGAGGTCTGCCCGATAGAAGTCGGCGCTTTGCCCCATGTTTTGCACTTCCGCCACCAACACGGTGTCGGCAGGTTCGGCGATAATCGCCAGCGGCTTGTTGTTGGGTGGCGTGCAGGTCGAGAAGTTGTTGTTGCGGAAGGTTACGCCGTTGCCACAGCCTGCGTAGTACATGTTGTTGATAGCGTAGCTACCGAAGCGTCGCCCCACGTTGGTTTGCCCGTTGGGGTCGCCGCAGTCTGCCTCGCGACGCACATCACGCCCGTCAGGCGAATAGGGCTGGAACACATAGCGCTTGTTCTCCGCCAAGGTGTGCGGGGTACCATCGGGCAACGTGCCACGAATCGGCGCAAACGGGTCGCTGGGGCAGTTGTGCACATCCACATTCTTGATATAGGGCTGAATCACATCCATCCAGCGGGGCGAGGAGCAGTTCACAAAGTGGTCGCCCTCCAGCACGCGAGGCGGGTCTGCATAAGCGTTGCGCGGAACATACTCATCATAGTCTTGCGTGTACATCTGAATCGCAAGACCAATCTGCTTCACATTCGACAAACATCCAGTTTGGCGCGCTTTCTCCCGTGCCTGAGCAAACACCGGGAACAAGATCGCCGCCAAAATCGCGATAATCGCGATGACTACCAACAGCTCAATCAGCGTGAAACCCTTTCGCATGGCAGTACCTCCGGGCATGGATATTTTACGCCACCGAGTGTTAAGAAAGTGTTAAGAACAGTTCGCCAACGCAGAGATGATTTGTGCTGTAAGGCGCGGTTATTCGCTCCGACATTTCTATACATTGTTGAGTGTATCTCGAAACAGGTAGCATCAGCCATATGGTTGCCGTTTCGTAAAGTGCTTGATTCGTTGTCTATTTTGAGACTCCTTGCCTTCGGTTCGGAGGATAACTGAGTGCTTATGCCGACCGCTTTGGGAGTTTCACGCGCGGCAAGAACCCCTCGCTCCATTAGGTAGTGGGCTCGGGCTGAAGATTTGGCACGCTAAAAGCGAAGCTAATCTGCTGCTCGGTTGGAGTGGACCACCACTGATTCTTTCGGTTGAGGTGCTTTGCGCCTGCGCGGCTTGGCAGGTTTGTGGGCGGGCGTGGGGTAGGGCTCGAGGGTGGCGCGTGCCACGCCGTACTTTACATCGCGCCCGCGACGCAACACTGCCAGCAAACCCCCAATCAGCGTAAGCGGTGGCCCCAGCCATACCAAAATCGTAAACGGCTTGTAGTACACTTCCAGCGGAATCACCCAGCGCGGCGTGGTTTCAGGCTTGCCGGGCACCATCAGCAGTCGGAACTCCACTTGACGGCGATTGACATCCATCTGCCCAATCACCAGCTGCGCGCCGTCGGGCAACGGCACAGGAATTGGCACCACGCTGCCGTCCATCACTACCTGGAAGGGGGCAACTTCCACGGGTTCTTTCCAGTTGGGGTGGCTTACGCGGGCTTTAGCGATTGCCCGAAAGCCCTCAGCTCCCATACCGCCAGCCGTCTCAAAGCCCAGAAACTCAATCGTGTAGCCCTCTACAGTGCCCTTAGCGCCTTCGCGTAGAGTGAGCACTAACGGCTCGGCGTGCACCTGCGGGGGCGCAAAGAAAGAGATATACAAATCGTGGTCCCACCAGCGGATGATATGGGGCCACACGACATTCATCGGTTCCTCGCGTCGGCGGTCTTGATAGAAGCGCGGTTCAGCGAGGAACTTTTCGTTGTGCGAGGCGATTTCAAGGCGCACACGGTTGAACTTGTCGGCAAGTGGGTCGCCAGGAAACTTCTCGTTGCCCGTCATACCCAAATAGCGCCACTTATAGCCCAGCGCGAAAGTGTCTTGCCCTTGAATCAGCACCACGCGCTCCTTGCGCTCATAGGCATATGAGAGGATTAGCCCCAAGATCGCCACCGCTAACCCCAAGTGCGTGATGAAGCCGCCCAGTGTAATGCGCGAGGTGCGCCAGCGCCGCCAGATCGCGCCGAAGTTCGCGTAAGCAGTGAACGCCAACAGCGTGCAAATCAGCAAGGTAATCGGCTCGCGGAAGCCCAGCCAAAACAGCACAAAGCCCGTCGCGACTGCCGCCAGCCAACTTTTGGTCAGCCGCTCTAAAATCGCGTCTAAACTCATGCCGCGCCAGGTGAGCATCGGCGCCGCTGCTAGCACAATCGCTGTGACCACAATCCACGGAATGTGCGCCTGGTTGTAGAACTCGGGCTTGAGCGCCTCCATCTGCTTGCCCACGGCGCGGGTGATGAGCGGCCACGAGGTGCCCACTAAGCTAATCAGCGCGGAGACGGTCAGCAGGTGAATGCCCCAAATCAGCGCCGCCTCACGCGAGAAGCCTTTGGTCATATCAGGCGCAGGCAGCGGCATCTGGCGATAGCGCCACAGCCACAGCCCCAGCGTGAGTACACCGCTGCCAATCAGCATCCCTAGCAAAATCTTGAGCGCGTTGGTCTCCATGTTCACAAACGAGTGCACGGAGACCTCCGCCAAGGCGCCGCTGCGCGTGAGGAAAGTGCCGTACAGAAACAAGATGAATGGAATCGCCAACAGTAACGGGTTCCAGCGCACCATCCGACCGCGATTGATTTGAAGCATCAGCCCGTGCATCGCAGCAGCCATAATCAACCACGGGAAGTAGGAACTGTTCTCCACAGGATCCCACGCCCAGAAGCCGCCCCAGCCCAGCGTCTCGTATGCCCAGTAGCCGCCCAGCGCTAGTCCAAAGCCAAGCATCGTTGCGGAATATATCGCCCACGGGCGCACACGCACCGCGTACTCAAAATACTCATTGCGCCACAGGGCAGCCAGCGCATACGCAAACGGCACCGCCAGCGCTGCAAACCCCGCAAAAATAATCGGCGGGTGAATCTTCATCCATGGGTTTTCCAGCACGGGGTTCAAGCCGAAGCCGTCGCGTGGGGGCCACACTGCAGGAGCGGGGTCGGGCTTTGGTAGTGGGGCAAATGGGCTTTGGAACGCCAAAATCGCCATCAGTAGCAGCACGATGCTGCCGTAGATGCTCATCACCCAGCGCTCGTAGCCCCCAGCTGTGCGCATCAGGGTTAGCCCGTAAATGCCCGTCCAGAGGGCCCACAGCAGAAAGCTACCTTCCTGACCAGCCCATGCGCTGGCGACCTTGAACAATGGCGTCAGCGACTGCTCGCTAAAGCTGAACACATATAGCAAGTCGTAACGCCCCGCCAGCAGTGCGTAAATCAACAGCGCTTCGGCGCCAAGGATTGCCACAAATGCCCCAACAAATGCCCCCCGTGCCCAGCGCATCAAACGCGGATGCTTGCCACTGAGGCCATAAAAAAGCACCGAGGCAAGCGAAAATAGCACGCCCAGCCAAACAACTATATAACCCGCTAACATTGTTATTCAACCTGCCTTTGCGACGCGCGCCGCAACCAACACCGAGATTATACCCTTGTGGAACCACGAACCGTGCCCAAGCACACCCTCAAGTGGAGCAGCAATTGCCGAGGGTGACACAAGCGATGGAGACGCTAATGGCAATTCTAGGGCTGCTCCTCTGTATCGGGGTTGGGCTGGCAGGTGTGATTGTCTACGCTTATTCACGGATGACACAAAACAACAACCAACGACAAACCGAGCGGTCTCTGGCAAATGGCGATGGGGGCACGGGAGACTTGAGCGGCTTGTTCGACGCGGAAACGACACCTGAAGAAAAATCCGTGCCGGCAAGCGAGTCGTGGTGGGATCAGTTGTCGGCTTGGTTCAGCGGCTCGGGCGACGCTGGAGGCGACGGCGGCGCAAGTGGCGGAGGCGATGGTGGTGCAGATGGTGGAGGCGGTGGGGGTTAGTCAGTCACTTCAATCTCAATATCGAACTCACCAACATTGATGACCACAGGTTCTATGGCGATGTCATAGCGCCAATGGTGGCGTACTAGCGCGTGGATGAACTCTAACCATGCGCGCGTTGCAGAGATGTTTGTAGACTCTTGCAACTGCTGCTCAAGCCACTCCAAATCGCCTTCCTTGTAGCGGGTGATGGGTTGGCGAATAAGGTGCGATAGTGGGTCAGTCCATAGGCTCAGGTGGTTGCGCGTGCCAACCGCTAACAGGTTCGTGGCGAAGGCGTAGTGGGCATCCACTATGGGCGTCTCGAACGAGAGCTGTTGCTGCGGATAGCGATTCGGTGGCAACCAAAGGTGAACGGTGAACTCGCTCACGCTTAGCAGCCGCTGTTCTGGCTCTATCCAGTGGAGGGCACGGATGGGGTCATTGCCACTGATGAGGCGTACACGCTCGCGCGCTGCTACAGCGAACGATTCTGGCACAGGGGGCAGCGAGAGGATAACGATTAGTCCATCGTCGTAGCCGATCGCCAGCCAGTCGGTAAATCGCAATCGCGGTAGGTATGCCAGCGCCGTTGCTTCCGCTGCACGCGCGCCGAAGGTTCGACGGTATTCTTCCGTAGCTATATCAAACACGCCTGCGCCACTGCCTGATGCCACAAGCAGCGCGCGCTGGTTTGGCGTCAGTGTGAAATCGCGTACCTCTTGAGGGCGTCGGAGGCGATGCCATAGTGTCCACTCGGATCCTTGTATCGTATATAGTTCCACGCGGCGGCGGTGCGTGCGGCACGCGAGGATTGTGCCCTCTGCAAAGAATTTGATTTGACTGGCGGCAGCGATGGGCACGGTGGCGTCCAGCTCCAACTCAGGTAGGCGGTAAAAGTGCAGTTCGGTAGTCATACCGACCGCCAGCAACGGCAAAGAGGGGTGGGTAGCCAGTGCGCGGAAAAGGCGCGGCAAGGTGAGTGTGTGTTCCAGACTGCCGTCGGGCAGATGCCATACTTGCAACTCGCGTTCGTTCGCGGCAAGCACGGCATACTTACCGTCGGCTGTTAGCGCGAAGTCATTGAGATGGAGGTTAGATGGGGCTATGACGCGATGGGGGACTAACGAGGCACGCCGCTGGTTGGGTTCGATAGCGACAATCAGACGCGGCAACAGCGCGTGCAACTGCTCGTATAGGGCACGCTCTTCTGGCTCAAGCGATGCAGCGTCCCAACCCACTTGCGCGAGGTGTTGCAGTAGTTGCTTGCTCCAGTAGGGCGGGGCTTCGGTGGCGAGGCGCCACATGTCGTGCCAGCGGGCTTGCGCGCTGAGCGCCTCCAGCACGGCTTGCCACTCACGGTCACGCAGCTCACTAATCCGCTTACGCGTGTTGCTGCCCACTACGACACGCATCAAATCCACGCGCCCCAGTTGCCGTGCTCGCTCCAACAGCCGCCGCTGCAGGCTCTCCGACGCGGTGAGATAGCCCATCGCCAGCAGCGTGTGCTCAGGGTCTAACGCCTCGTAGCGCGCCTCCTGACCGCTCAGAAACAGCACGAGGGCTCGGCGAATCGCATCTTGAGGCAAATAGTCGTGCTGTAGGATGAGTTCGCGGGCGCACGCGTCCTCCGATTGCAAAAACGCTTCGCACAGGGCATCAACCGCAGCAGGATGACGCAGCTGGCTCAGTGCTCGGCGGGCGTTGTGGGCAATCGTTGCATCAGCGTCACGGCACGCTTCCAGCAAAACCGCGACGGTATCGGGCTTAGTGAGGTCGAGTAGCTCCAACTGTTCGCTAAGCAGGGCGGTGTACACGCGCAACTCCAGTGGGCGCTGGGCAGCCCAACGCTCCTCGTGGATAAGGCGGGCAAGGCTCTGCGCAAGTTCGCGTTCCCCGCGCTTATGATGTTTCAGCCAAGTGCGACATATCGCTTGAATGCTGTTGGGCTGGGTAGTGTGGCGCAGCGCGTTCGTAATCTCATCGCGCAATGGGGCACATAGCGGGCTGAGGAGTGCTTCCATAAGCAATCCGAAAGCGTTGTTGTCTTGGGCGAGGTGTAGGCGGCGTAGGTGTGTAACTATCTTACGACGGATGATACGCGCTGCGATGCTCTCAACTATCTCGCCAGAAGCTGCCCCCACCACACCGCCCGCAATCCGCGCGAGTGGCACCAGCAATAAAGGCTGAAAGAGTATCGCCCCGAGCGATATACAAAAATCCAAGCGTGTAGCTACGAAAAACCAGAGTGCCAGCGCAATGACTACACCCAGTACGCGCCCTATGCGTTCCCCGTAAGAGCGTCCGATAGTGGCGTAGTGTGTGGTGAGTGCCCTGCGGTAGCGCGCTGCTTGCCGCGCATCCATCTATATGACCCCCTCCAGTTGCAGCGGTACGAACTGCTTTTCTGCCTCTTTGAGTTCTTGGAAGGAGGCGGATTGTGCTCTACCTTCGCGCAACCACTGGCGCAATGCCTCAATAACCTCGCGCTGGGCAATAGAGAGTGGCACTTGGCGTTTGAGACTTTCTAGAATGTCCCCGGTGGTGAACTCGCGCCCGGCATTGAAGCCCACATACATCGCATCAACGATTGCCTGTTCAATTTCTGCGCCGACATAGCCCTGCGATTTGCGCGCCAAGAGGTCTAAATCATAGTCGTGGGGCAGGCGCCCGCGCTTGCGCAGGTGGACGGCAAAAATCTCTTTGCGCTCCTCGAAGGTGGGCAAGTCCAAAAAGAACACTTCGTCGAAGCGTCCTTTGCGTAGCAGTTCGGGGGGCAGGCTTTGGATGTTGTTGGCGGTTGCGACCACGAACACGGGGGCGCGCTTTTCTTGCATCCATGTGAGGATGGTTCCGAACACGCGCGTGCTGGTGCCGCTATCCAAGCCGCCGTGGGCGAGGGCTTTTTCCATCTCATCAATCCAAAGGATGCAGGGGGCGATGGTTTCGGCGAGGCGCAGGGCGCGGCGCGTGCGCTCTTCCGACTCGCCGACCAAGCTACCAAACAGCGCGCCCACATCGAGGCGCAGCAGGGGCATGCGCCACAGCCCGCCAATCATTTTGGCGACGAGGCTCTTGCCCGTGCCAGGAATGCCAATCAGGGCGACGCCTTTGGGGGCAGGTAGCCCATATTCGCGGGCTTGTTGCGTAAAGGCGCGTTCGCGCAAGCGCAACCACTCTTTGAGCACACCCAAACCGCCCACATCGTCAATCGTTTCGGAAACGGTGTAGAACTCCAGCGCCTCGCTTTCGCGGATGACTTGCTTTTTCTCTTCGGTGATGAGGCCGATGTCGCGGTCGTCCAGCGTGCCATCGGCAACAATCGCTTTGGCGAATACGCGCTGGGCTTGGGCAGCGGTTAGCCCCACCGCCGCTTGCACCAGCTTCTCACGCCCCAGCGGAGTGAGTTGGGCTTTCACGCCGGGCGTTTGCAGCAGGCGTTCCAACACAGCATCCAACTCGCGGGCGTCGGGCAAGGGCAGTTCCAGCAGCACTGCCTCGTCGCGCAACTCTGGTGGAAGCTGGCTGGTGGGCGTGGTGATGAGAATGCTTTTGCGCGTGTACTTGAGCCGTTGGGCAACCGAGCGCAGTTTCCGCTTGACTTGCGGGTTGCTCCACGCCTCGTGGAAATCTTTGAGCACAAATAGCGCATTGTCGTCCCATTTCTCAATCTGTTCCAGTGCGGTAAGCGGGTCGCGAGCCGAGGGGAGGCTTCCTGAGGCGTTGACAATCTCGCGAAAGCCGTCAGCGAGATCCCAACTGAGGCAAGCGCGCTGAGTCTGTTCACATAGCGAGCGCACCAACTCAATTGCCCGTTCTTCCTCAACGGTTATCAACACAATCAGCGTGAATCGCGCTCGGATGTAAAGCTCCAACTCGCGTGTAATCATCGCGCTTCCCCCTGTATCATTCGCTCGTCTTAGGAGCACCATAGCTTTTGGGTTACCTCTATAGTACAAGCACAAAGTATGTTTCCCTGCAAGGCATTTGCCCTCCTGAGAGAGTGCGGTCTGTGGCAACTGCGACACAGCGTGGGCTGCGCCAACCGCTACAGCAGCCGTTGGGGGCGTTAGCGACTTACCGAAATCACTAAAACCTGTGTGCGACGGCTGGCAGAGGCGCGCCTAACACGGCGCAACAGGCGTGAACCGAGGCAAGCAGCCGCCCCGTTTGACGACTAATCGCCCAATTGTTCTAACCGTGCTTTCAGCCGTGAATGCTTGTCCAACAAATCGCGCTCTTGTTGGCGGGTTTCTTGCACCACTTCGGGCTTGGCGCGCTCTACGAACTGCGGGTTGCGCAAGCGGGCTTGCACTTGCTTGATTTCGGCTTCCAATTTTGCCAATTCCTTTTGTAGTCGCTCGCGTTCGCGGGCGACATCAACCAATCCTGCGATGGGCAGGTAAACCTCTGCCGCGCTGGCGGGGTTCATCAAGGCGCGTTCGGCGGGCTGCCCGAAGTGCACCTCAGCGCACCACGCCAAGTGCCCAATCATCGCCGCGTGACGTTGCAGGCGTTCTGCGCTCTCGGCGTCGGTAGGATTCACCCACACGGCGGGGATTTGTGCCCCCGGCGTGATTTTCACCTCCGCCCGCAGGTTGCGAATGGCGCGAATCACCTCAAATACCTGCGCGATTTCTGCCTCGGCGGCTTCGTCTATGAGGGCGAGGTTAGCCACTGGAAACTGCGCCTTGATCAGTGCTGGTTCGTGCTCCGTTGCGCCAATCGCTTGCCACAATTCTTCCGTGATGTGAGGCATGTAAGGATGCAACAGGCGCAATAGCTGATCGAACAGGTATAGGAGCATTGCTTGAGTTTGCTCGCGTCGGGTAGGGTCTTGCAGGCGCGGTTTGCATGCCTCGATATACCAATCGCACACCTCGCTCCAGATAAACTCGTACAGGGCGTTTGCGCCGTCGTCGAACTGGTAGCTGGCGAGGGCGTTGTGAACGGCTTGCGTGGCGCGTTGCAAGCGGCTGAGCACCCAGCGATCGAGCGCGTCGGCAGGTTGCGCCCCTTGCTGACGCAAAGCATTCAGGTCGGCGCCTTCCAAGTGCATCAACACGAAGCGGGTGGCGTTCCACACCTTGTTCGCAAAGTTGCGCGCGCTCACCACGCGCTCTTCATAGAAGCGAATCGATTGCTGCATGCCTGCCTGCTGCAGCAGCGACCAGCGCAGCGCGTCGGCACCATACTTATCAATCAGCTCCAGCGGGTCAATCCCGGTGCCCAGCGACTTCGACATCCGCTTGCCCTCTTTGTTGAGCACAGTCGCGTGGATGTACACATCGCGGAACGGAATGTCGCCCTTGAAGTACAGCCCCGTCATAATCATCCGCGCCACCCATAGATAGAGAATCTCTTGTGCGGTGATCAACACATCCGTGGGGTAGAACAGGCGCAGTTCTTCTGTGTCGCGGGGCCAGCCCAGCACGGTGTGGGGCCAGATCGCGGAGGAGAACCAGGTATCCAGCACATCGGGGTCGCGTACGAGGCGCGTGCTGCCGCAGCGTGGGCACCGTTCTGGCGCGGTTTTTTGCACAATCGGGTCTTCACGCTTGAGAATCTCGCCCTGTTCTCCGAAGTTTTCAGGGTGACAATCCATGCAGTACCATGCGGGGATCTGATGCCCCCACCAGAGTTGGCGTGAGATGCACCAGTCGCGGATGTTCTCCATCCAGTGGAGGTACATCTCTTTGTAGCGTTCGGGCAGGAAGCGGATTTTGCCCTGCTTGACGACTTCAATCGCGGGTTGCGCAATCTCGTGCATGCGGCAGAACCACTGTTCGCTTAGCAGCGGCTCGATGACGGTGTGGCAGCGTTCGCAGCGTGCTAAGGGCACGGTGTAGTCTTCCACTTTCTCCAGGTAGCCGCCCTCTTGAAGGTCGTGCACGATTTGCTGGCGTGCTTCGTAGCGGTCTAAGCCGTGATATTTTTGCAGGTAGGGGTTGTCGTGGGCGTTGAGGCTGTCGCGCAGGGCCTGGGTGTCAATTTTGCCGTCCAAATCCATAATCACGGGGCGGGGCAGGTTGTGTCGCTGCCCGATTTCGAAGTCGTTAGGGTCGTGGGCGGGGGTGACTTTGACGGCGCCCGTGCCGAAGGCAGGGTCGGGGTAGGGGTCGGCAATCAGCGGGATATGGCGTTCCACCAGCGGCAGGCGTAGATGTTTGCCAATCAGCCCTTGGTAGCGGGCGTCTTCGGGGTTCACCGCGACTGCCACATCACCCAGCATCGTTTCGGGGCGCGTGGTGGCAACCACTACATAGCCGTCGCCATCCTCAAACGGATAGCGGATGTGATACAGTTTGCCCGGTTCGTCGGATTGTTCCAGCTCAATGTCCGACAGGGCAGTGCGACAGCGGGGGCACCAGTTGATGACGCGCTCGCCAATGTAGAGGTGCCCATCCTGCCACCAACGCACGAACACCTCCAGCACGGCATCCACATACTCAGGATCTAAGGTGAAGCGGGTATAGCGCCAGTCGTACGAGCAGCCGAGTTTGCGAAACTGCATCAGGATGGTGTTGCCATACTGTTCGCGCCACTGCCAAACGCGCTCCAGAAACTTTTCACGCCCCAGATCGTGGCGGGTGAGCCCTTCTTTGCGTAGTTCGCGTTCCACCACATTCTGAGTGGCGATGCCCGCGTGGTCGGTGCCGGGCACGCACAGCACATTGTAGCCCTGCATGCGCTTCCAGCGCAGCAGCACATCGTGGATGGCGTTGTTGAGCGCGTGCCCCATGTGCAGCGAACCTGTGATGTTAGGGGGCGGAATTGTGATGCAGTAGCGAGGTCTGCCGTCGTCGGCGATGGTCGCCTCGAAATCGCCGCGCTCCAACCACCACTGATAGCGCCGCTCCTCTACCTGATGCGGGTCGTAGGTCTTCGGCAGCTCGTACATAGCGGGAAATATTGTACCTATCAGGCAGAGCTTTGGGCTGCCAACGACACGAACTGATCAATATCACGACGGATGGTGTCAAAGGCGCCGCGCCAGAAAGCGGGCGTGCGCAGGTCGAACCCGAACTCTGCGGCTAAGGTGGGCGCGTCCGCCATGCCGGTGCGCGAGAGTAGATCGTCATAACGGGCGCGGAAGCCGTCGGGGTCGTCTAAGTAAAGCGCGTACAGCCCCAGCCCAAAGAGTAAGCCGAACATATACGGGTAGTTGTAGAACGCGCTGCCATAGTAGTGAGGTTTGGCTGCCCACATGTACGGATGTAAGGCGTTATCGTCCAGTCCGTCGCCGTAGGTTTGGAGTTGGGCATCGCGCATAATCTCGCACAGCTCACGTGCACTGAGTTCGCGCTCGTTGCGCCGCTCGAACACGGTCTTTTCGAAGAGGAAGCGGCTCGTGATGTCCACGACCACTTGGCATGCGCCCTGAAGCGAGGCTTCCAGGATGGCGATTTGCTCGTCGCGATCGGCGTCGCGCAACGCGGCTTGGCGGATAATCGTTTCGCAGAAGATGCTGGCGGTTTCGGCAAGCGTCATGGGGGTTTGGCGCTGCAGGTAGGTACGCTCTGCAAGGCAAAGATTGTGGTAGGCGTGCCCCAGTTCGTGGGCGAGGGTGCTCATGCCACCGAACGCAGGCTTGTAGTTGGTGAGGATGCGCGATTCATCTTTACGCAAGCGCATGCAGAACGCGCCGTCGCGCTTGCCTGGTTGGGGTGGGGCGTCAATCCAGCGCTCTTCAAACGCGCGGCGGGCGAAGTCGCTAAGCTTCTGCGAGTAGGTCGCGAACTGCTCGATGATAAACTGTGCTGCCTCGTCGTATTCCCAGCGGCGAGGTTCCTTGCCCACAGGGGCGAAGATATCGTACCAAGCGCATCGCTCAATGCCCAGCAAGCGTGCCTTGGCGTGCAGGTAGCGTCGGAAGTCGGGGAACGCTTCGTAGGCTGCTTCCAGCATCGCGTTTAGAGTGGCTTCGTCTATCGCGTTGCGAAACAATGAGGCGTGCAGTGGGCTATCCCAGCCGCGCTTGCGCGTTAGCAGGTTTGTTTCGCCTTTGATGGCGTTCAGCGCGCTGGCGATGGGCATCGCATGCTGTTCCCACGCTTTCAGTTCGGCTTCGTAGGCAGCGCGGCGCACCTCGCGGTCGGGATCATAGGCTAAGTTGCGCAGCATGCTCATCGTGAGGGTTTGCTTTTCGCCCTTGATTTCGGCTTCTACTTGGATTTGCGAGGTGTAGTTGCCGTAGAACTTGCTCCACGCGTTGCTCCCCGTAAGTTGCATTTCTGCGGCGAGGGCTTCCTCTGCGGGCGACATCATGTGTTCGGCGGCGATGCGGGCGCGGCGCAGCCAGTAGGCGTGCTGCTTGGCTTGCTCTGAGCGTTCTATAAGTGCTTCCACGTCCTGCGAGCCAGCCCACGCGGTCAGGCGCGTGCCCAGCTTTGCCAACCGCACCGATTGGCGTTCCAGCTCGCTCAGGCGCGCCTGAGCATACTCATCGCGCGAATCGACGCTCACGAACGCATATACATACGCCCCCAGGGTCCACGCTTGATCGTTGAGCGCGTTGTAGATGGGCAAAACGCGCTCCATCACGCCAGCGGCAAGGTCGGGGTTGAGAGGCGTGTCGGTACGGTTGATACCTGCTTCGTCAAACAGCCCTTCTAACTCATCAATCGCGCGCACAAGGCTCCTGAAATCGCGCTCATATTCGGGCGAGTCGAGCCCGGGATAGACCACGCTCATGTCCCAGCGGGGTAGCTCGGTTTTCATAGCAGAGAGGATTGTACCTGAGTACTTGTGTTGCCCCTCCACTTGCTGTTCACACGCCCACTACGCCCCGCGCGTATAGTTCGCGAATGACTACTGCTTGTGGCGGCTGTGTGTTGCGCACGGGCACATACATCGCGCCGATGCGCCGACACGCTTGCTGGATTGCCTCGTTGTGGGCTTTGAGCCTGCGCTGATACTCCTGCAGCACACCGCTGGTGGCGGTGATGTCTATTGCCTCGCCCGTTTCGGCGTCAATAAGCCTCAGATCGCCCTCCAAGTCGGGGTCTAACTCCGCTTCCGAGAGGATGTGTAGCAGCACCACCTCGTGCCGCCGCCCGCTAAGCGCACGCAGGGCGTCAGGAAACTGTTCATCTAAGCCGTCGGTGAGGATAAACACCATCCCGGTGGGCAAGTTGGCGTGGGCGAACCGCTGGAGGCTCGCTGCCAAGTGCCTGCCGTCGGGTTGGCGGGTGCGCAGCCACTCCACAAGGCGCGTGAACGCCGCACGCCCGCGCAGCGGGCGTGCCTCCGACGGCTGGTGGTGCAACGCCGTCGGATAGATCGCGTCACCCGAGATCAAGCCGATGTAGCCCAAACACGCCGCTAGCGAGCGCGCCGCGTCAAACTTCGTTGGCTCACCAAACGCCATGGATGCCGAACAATCCAGCAACAGATGCACGGGCAACTCTTGCTCGTCTTGGTAGGTGCGTAGATAGGCGCGGTCAAGGCGCGCCAAGATATTCCAATCCAAATGGCGCAGGTCGTCGCCGGGCACATAGTGGCGATAATCGGCAAACTCGATTGAAAGGCCCTTGCGGGGCGAAAGTCGCTCGCCCCGAATGGCGGCTGCATGCGTGCGGCGCGGCTGTAACCGATAGCGTTCCAGCAACGCCAGTACCTCCACAGATACCCCATCCCACGCCATCGCCGGATTTTACCCCCCATCGGTCTCTGCCGCGGTGCGCTCCACTAACTGCCCGCGCTTGTACAACTCCCAGACGCGAAACACCGAGTTCTTATGGGGGCGGATTTTGCAGTGTTCGTCTTCGTTGCGCTTCTCGTCGCAGTAGCCCAACGGCACACACTTAGGCACCAGCAACCTGCCAAAGTAAGGGTCTGCCGCCATCAGTTCCTTGCGGATGAGCTTGAATAACTGGCGAATCTCCCATTGGGCTAAGGTGCACAAGCGCAATCCTGCCATGTGCATCAGCTGGCGCAAGTTCACGGTCATAATCAGGTTGGTCGTCACAGCATTGGGGAACACGAATCGGGCGTCTTCTGCGGGGATGCCCTGCGCCAGAAAGCGGTGGTAGATTTCTTCGCTCACATCGCGGAAGCGTTCAAACTCGCGCAGGGCGTCGGGGTTCGCCTCAATGCTGGGAGGTACCACATACTGGGGCTCTTTATACTTCACATAGCGTTGGCTTTGTTGATCGAAGGCGACCCCGATGCGGTGGCGCACCAGCTGATGCGACAGAGCACGGCTCACGCCCGAAATAGCGAAAGTGAAGCTAATGTGCTCAATCGTGCTGTGATGCCCCGATTCGATCACATGCTCAATCAGTTTCAGCACCCGCTCGGGGGGTGTTTTATCGGCGAGGAATTCACTCCAGATTTGCTGGGGCGTTTTCTCGCTGTAACAAGTGCGCGCTGCAAGGTAAATGAGCCCCTTGTAGTAACGGCGAATCACTTCGCCTTCGGGGAAAATCAGCGACACTTCCATTACGCCGCGTTTTGCCATAGCTGGGCGATTCGTGCGGGCGGGCGTAATTCCTGCCATTGCATTCCTCTGGAGCGTTGGCATCTTCGCTGATGGGTCATCCGCAAGCCCCCGCGTTAACCTCCTTGGGCAGGCACAAGCCCCAATCAACAGGAAACTGCCCGCCAAGCGCGTATATAGCCCCTTGTGCAAAGTTGGCGAATAACCCCTGCCAAACGCGTGCGCGGTGTGTGGCGCCCGCCTGGCGATAAGTCTATTACGCATCGCGCCGTGATTTTGGGTTTGCTGGCGCGGGGCACGACCGAGATTGAGGGTTTTCTGGAAGCCGACGATTGCCTACGCACACTGCAGATTGCCCAGCAGTTGGGCGCGCAGGCGGAGCGTGTGGGCGAGGCGCGTTGGCGCATCACAGGAGTGGGCGGCACGCTTCTGCACGAGCCATCCGATGTGCTGGACGCGGGCAACTCTGGGACGACGGCGCGCTTGATGGCGGGTGTGCTCGCCTCGCAGCCGATCTTCAGCGTGCTGACGGGCGATGCCTCGCTACGCCGCCGCCCTATGCGCCGAATCGTGGAGCCGCTGCGCCAAATGGGCGCCCAAATCGACGGCAGAGCCGACGCCACGCGCCTGCCCCTGAGCATTCGGGGCGACGCACTGCGCGGCATTCGTTACCTAACCCCCGTCGCCAGCGCGCAGGTGAAATCATGCTTGCTCCTGGCAGGGCTGAACGCGCAGGGGATCACCGAAATCACCGAGCCTGTCCTCTCGCGCGACCACACCGAACGCATGCTGCAAGCCTTTGGCGTGGAACTGGAAACCCGCCTGAGCACTGCAGGCGCGCACTGCGTACGCCTGCGCGGCGGACAGGTGCCCGAAGCCCAAGGAGTGCGCGTGCCCGGCGACTTCTCATCAGCAGCGTTCTGGATTGTGGCCGCACTGCTGCTGCCCGGTTCCGACCTGGTAATAGAGCGTGTGGGCGTGAACCCCACGCGCACGGGGCTACTGCAAGCCCTCGCGCAAGCAGGCGTGCATCTGGAATGGAGCGCGATAGACGAACAAGCAGGTGAACCTGTGGCGACCTTGCGCGTGCGCCCGCAGCCCGTCGGTGCGATGCGCATCGGGGGCGCGCTCATTCCAAGCCTTATTGACGAAGTGCCCATCCTTGCCCTGCTGGCGACCCAAGCCGAAGGCGAAACCGAAATCCGCGACGCCGCCGAACTGCGCGTCAAGGAATCCGACCGAATCGAGGCAATCGCCACCGAACTACGCAAGATGGGCGCAGCCATCGAGCCACTGCCTGATGGCTTGCGCATTCGCGGTGCCACGCCCCTGCACGGGGCGCACGTGCGCAGCTACGGCGACCACCGCATCGCGATGACCCTCGCCATCGCAGGGCTAATCGCCCACACAGGCGAAACCCTCGTGGAAGATGTGGAATGCGTGCAAACCAGCTTCCCAGAGTTCGAACAACTGCTGCACACACTGGTAGAGCGTTAGGCAGGGCAGGTATACTTGCAAGCGCGTCGCCGACGACGCCCTAACCGCACGGACAGCCATGAAACCGCTTGGGCAAATCACCGTTATCTGCGGCAGCATGTTCGCCGGCAAGTCGGAGGAACTCATCCGCTTGGTGCGCCGCGCCACCTACGCCCGCAAAAAAGTGCAAGTGTTCAAACACGCGCTGGACGACCGCTTTGCCCGACACGCTGTCGCCACCCACACAGGCGTACAGCTGGACGCCATCCCCGTGCGGAACGCCCGCGAGTTGCTGTGCAAGCTAGATGCCGACACCGAAGTAATAGCTATCGAAGAGGCACAGTTTTTCGATGAGGAGTTGGTGCAGCTGTGCGTGGAGTTGGCGGATGCTGGCAAGATGGTGATCGTGGCGGGCTTAGACCAAGATTTCCGTCGCCAGCCGTTTGGCATTATGCCCCAACTGATGGCGGTTGCGGACGAGGTTATCAAACTGCGGGCAATTTGCGTGCGCTGCGGGCGTACTGCCAGCCACACTCAACGCCTTGTAGACGGTCGCCCCGCCGCGTGGGACGAACCAACCATCCTGATCGGCGCGGAAGAACACTACGAGGCGCGCTGCCGCAACTGCCACGAGGTGCGTCGCGTGCCCCCTGCCCACCGCAAACGCTTACTCAAGAACCGCCGCTGCCACGAGGAGACCCCATGAAATTCCGTTGGTCAGGTGCCGTTGCTTATGATGCCGAAGCCGCTGCTGAACGCCTTGCCCAGTACTTTGAGGCGATCGGCTATCAAGCGCAAGCCGAGCTAAGTTGGACGCGCGGCAGCCTGTGGAAGGCGTTGGTCACGATGTCGCCGCGCCAATTACCAATGCACGTGGCGGCAAAGCTCCAACCGTGGGGCACACAAACCTTGATTGACCTTACCTACGAGTTCCCACGCACAGTGCGCTCGCTCAGCACACTGGATGCCGACCTGCTGGTGGCAGAGCTGCGCGAATTGGTGAGCTATCTGCAACACGGCAGCGCAGACTTTGAAGCGATGACGCAGTTGGAACGACAAGCAACGCGCCGTGCGCGCCACGCTTTGCTGGGCACACTGTTCGCCATCATTTTGCTTTCAGTGCCGATGGCATGGCTGTTCCACCAGCTGGCGTTGCCTTCGCTGTGGGCGTCGCTCCTCGGCGGCGCGTTCGGCGGGCTGCTAACCAGCTACCTGTTTTGGCGACTGCTCCGACGCCCCTAAAAGCAGGAACACCTACTCGGGTGCCGAACCGTCAAACCACACAGGTGAGTGCGATGGACAAAACCCAAGCGATGACGCCCGGCGATCCGAACCGCACACAGGCGATGCCGATGCCCGACCCGATGCGCACGCAGGCGATGCAGATGCCTGTGTTGGACCCCACGCGCACTCAGGCAATGCCGATGGGCGCACCTGCCCAACCCTCGCTGAGCATGGAGGTAGTGTTAGGCAGGCGCTATGCTTTAGCCCACAGCGTCGCCCGCGAGGGCTTGCTGGTGATAATCCGTTCCGTGCAAACGGCGATGGGACGCGCTCCGCTCAACCTCTGCCTCGTGTTAGACCGCAGCGGCTCAATGGAAGGCGCGCCGTTTGAGTTCGCCAAACAAGCTTGCACCTACCTCGTTGACCAACTCACCGAGCAAGATGTACTCTCTATCGTCACCTTTTCCGACACGGTCGATGTGGTGATGCCCCCGCGCAAAATCGTCAACAAACAACTGGTAAAAGAACACATTATGCGCCTCACGGTGGGCGACACAACCAACATTTACGACGCGCTGGTGATGGGCATCCAACAACTCACCTCTGTGAACCTGCCGGGCTATCAAAGCCATATGGTGCTACTCACGGACGGCGAGCCGACGGTGGGCATCAAAGATTTCCAAACCATCGTGGGGGCAGCTGCCCGCGCGAAAGAGTTCGGCTTCCACATCACTGCCTTGGGCTTTGGACCCGACTACAACGAAGAACTGCTGGCAGGCATCGCTCGCCGCAGCGGTGGTAAGTACTACTATATTGACCAACCTCGCAAAATCCCCGAGGTGTTCCACCAAGAGCTGGTGCGCCTGATGACGGTCGTGGCACGCAACCCGAAGCTGGAGGTACAACTGGCGCGGTGGGTGCAGGTGCGCCAAGCCTTTGGGGGCGAACTCAAGCTGCAAGGGCGCACTGCCACCTTATCTTTGGTGGATGTGGAGCGCAATACCACGCTCACTCCCCTGCTGGAGCTGGAGTTCCCGAACCACCCCGCAGGCATCTACCGCATCGCTAAGCTCACCCTCACTTGGGACGATGTGGTGACAGGGCGCACGGAAACCCTTACTGCCGACGCCGTAATGGAGTTCACCACCGACCCTGCCTTAGCGAACCAGCCGCAAGACCCGCGCGTGGCAAACGAACTGCAAGTCTCTATCGCTTCGCGCGCACTGGAAAAGACGATTATGGGCATGCGCGCCCAACAGCTGGATCGCACGCAAGCGTTGGCAGAGCTGCAGCGCACCCAAGCCATCTTGCTTAGTCAGGGGCGCATTCAAGAGGCGCAAGAAGTGACGCGAGCCATCCGCGCCTTACAAGGGCAGGATGTCAACACTGCCGAGAAAACCCTCATGGGCACGCTGGTCAACTTAGAGCAGGGCAGACGCGAGAGCTGAACCTACCACGCACGCCCTTCCTTACCGAGCGTGCCTGCGTGAGGCAACGCCTCGCGCACCAACACAGGCGGTTCGGTAGTGGGCACCTGTGGCAGGGGCAACTCATCCTCGCGCCACTGGGCGCGATACACGCGATAACCCCGCGCTGGTACCGCCTCCACCCAAAACGCAAGGTCAAATCGCCATCGGCGCGTGCCCATAGGCATCAGGCGCACCCTGCCGTCGGGCAACCGCCACTCCGAAACAGGTTCCAGCTGACTGTTTATAATCTGGCACGGCACGCGCACACCGTCGGGCGTCCACACCGCTGCGTGGCGCGGTTGCGCCTCAGGCTTGAGAGGCATATCCACATGCAACACCACGACCCCTGTGTAGGGCACCTCCGTAGGGTTCAGCACAATCAAGGCGCGATACTCACCTTCCACGCCCTCAAAGCGCGTATCAACTGCCTCTGCCAGTGCCTCTAAGCGTTCGTGAAGCGATGGCTCGCGCATCTACCAGAATCTACCCGCTCGAGACACTCTGTTGGGGAGGTGGTGCCTCGCTGAGTGTTAGCCCCCTGTGGTATACTTCGGGCAGGGGATAACATGGCAACCATTCGAGTTGAGGGTGAGGAAGTTGAGCTGTTGACACCAACCCAAGTGTGGCAGCTGTACGCAATCAGCCAACTGCGCAAGCTGCTCCCATTGTATGAGCAGACGCGCGACCCCGCCGTGTTTGAGCAAATCCACTACTACACAAGCCAGCTCCCGATGGAGGATGAAATCCCGATGGAGAACTTGTGGCACAGATTCCAGATGTACTTGCTCATAGAGTTGGTGTACAACTTGTGGCGCGATCGCCACGATTTTCTCGCGGGTGGGAACAACTTCATCTACTACAGCCTCGAGCAAGCAGAAGGCATCGTGCGCAAGCAACGCGACACTTACCGCGGTCCCGATTTCTTCTTAGTCACGGGGATAGATCCGCACAAGCCGCGTGAAGCGTGGGTCGTTTGGGAAGAGGGGGGCAAGTTCCCCGATTTGATTGTGGAGTTTCTTTCCATCTCCACCGCCGAGGAAGACAAAGGCAGAAAGCGCGAAATTTACGAGAAGGTCTTTCGCACGCGCGAGTATGTAATGTACGATCCGTTCAACGACGAGATTATCGGGTTGCGTTTGGAGGGTGACGAATATCAGCCGATTCCTGCGGATGAACGGGGTTGGATCTGGAGCGAGGTGTTGGGCGCGTGGATGGGGCAATGGGAAGGCGAGTACTACCGCCATCGCTTCAAGTGGTTGCGCCTATACTACCCCGATGGTAGCCTTGTGCTGACAACAGCGGAGGAGCGCGCGCTGGAACAGCAGCGCGCGGAGCAGGAACGCCAACGCGCCGAACAAGAGCGCCAACGCGCGGAGCAGGAACGCCAACGCGCCGAACAAGAGCGCCAACGCGCGGAGCAATTGCAATCGGAAGTGGAGCGTTTGAAAGCCCGCCTGCGTGCAATGGGCATAGAAGACTAAAAATCACGGGGTGGGCAGTTCCCACCCCGTGATTTTACAAACATCTATCGCACGCTTACATATGCACCAACTGGCTCACTGTTTCGCGGAGTTTGAATCCGCGCTTGAGCCACTCGGCTACAAAAGCGTGACCGCTCATCGACTGCTCATACGGCACGATTCCGCGCGGTACGGTACCTTTCGCCGTGCCGATGGCAATAATTGATGCTGAAAAGCCTGTGCAGCGCTCCATCGCGGTAAAGCCCGTCTCGTCGTCGTGGTAGTCAATGAACTGTAGGCGAATCACGTAAGGCTCCCCGTGCTTCTTGCCGGTGCTATACACATCCACTACCACGAGGTCCTTCTCCTCAGGAAAGTCAATGTGGGGTGGGATAACTTTTGCTGAGAACTCGCGCGGAGTGATGTGCACCCCTTCGGCAAACTCGATCGGCTTCTCGTCAAAGAAGCCCAAGTCGCGCAGCCCGCGCATCACTGCCCAGTGCCCGGGGTAGCGCAGAGTTTTGTAGTCGTACTCTTTTACTTTACCCGCCAGCGTGTACGGAGCAGTGGAGGTACCACCAGAGGTAGAAGCGGCTTCCAGCGTGCCTAAATCATCCACATACACGCACTCCACGTCATCCAGGGTGGGTACGTGGTGTGGCTTGCCATTGCGCAGCACGAGTGCGGTGCCCATGTACTCCGAGATTACGCCAATCATATTGAACACCAATTTATAGCCAATGGGGGGAATTGGGCGTTGAGGCAGCCCACCGCAGCGCAGGTGTACCTCATCGCACTCGTCCATCTTTTCAATGCAGTATAGCCCCAAGTGGTTGACCATGCCGGGCGCCAGTCCGCAGTCAGGCACGAGCGCAATATGAGCTTTCTTTGCTTCCTCGTCGCGCTTGCGGAACTCGTGCCAGAACCACTCGGGGTCGTTGCCCATATCAATATAGTTGCGCTTGGCTTCCAGTGCCAGTTGGATTAAGCGCATGTTCATCTGCCACGGTACTGCGCTGATGACCACATCGGCTTGCTCGAAGTAGTTCAGCACCTGCTTATCGTCGCGGGCATCCACACCCTTGGGATACACAACCTCGCGCTGCACGAGGCGGTTGACCCATTCAGCTTTTTGTGTGGCGCGCTCTTCGTCAATATCTGCTAGGTAAATGATCTCCGCATCGCCAAAGCGTGCCAAATCGTAAGCAACTGCGGGACCTTGCATGCCCGCTCCCAAGATGGCGTACTTGAACTGCATCGGTTTTTACCTCCTCTAAGCTGAGCATATCGGCGCACAAAACTCCTTGTTTGCAGCCCAGAACGGCAACCCTGCGCTCGCATTCCGAGCGGCGCAGAAGGCGAGTCAAAACAGCAGGGGGTCGGTCTGACCCCCCGCTGCTATTGTACCCGATTCGCCCGGCGTTGGGTTTATCGGATGAGCTGCAGCACTGCCTGCGGTGCGAAGTTCGCTTGCCCGAGCACCGACATACCCGCCTGCTGCAGGATTTGGAACCGCGTGAAGCGGCTGATTTCTTCTGCGAAGTTGGTGTCGCGGATGGCCGACTCGGTCGCTGTCAGGTTCTCTTTAGCGATGGCAAGTGAGCGCATGTTGCTTTCAAGAATGTTCTTCTGGAACGCGCCCATATCGCCACGCAGCTTAGAGATTTGCTGGATGGCCGCGTCGATGATTTTCAGCGCCTCTTCGGCACCACCCGCTTTGGTGACATCGATGTCTGCCAAGCTCTTCCCAGCCACGACGCCGCGTCCCAACTGCTGCGCACTCACATTGTTGATGGAAAGGCGCGCCACTTGACCAGCGTTCGCACCAATCTGGAACTCCAGCTGACCTGCAGTGGTGCGGGCTACCGCGGTCGCCGTATTTAGCGCGTCGTTTCCGCGCTCCGTGAGCAGGATCACATTCCCCTTCTCGTCGGTCAGGCGCAGCCCCGAGTCGGTAGATGCTCGCCCGCCTTGGAAGGTCACAACAACGGTGTTGCCGTTGGAGTTGGTAATTTGCACACGCGCAATCGCGTTCTGTCCCGCGGTTAAGGTACCGTTGCCGTTGTGAATCAGTTGTTGGGCATCGCTCACATCCACGCGGAAGTTGGCGCCATACTCGCGCGCACGCAACACGACTACTTTGTTGAATGTATCGAAATTCGCAACAACACCTGTTACGCTGCTGGCAGCATTGATGCGGTTGATGAAGTTGCCGATGGTTTCGTTGCCGTCAGTGGTGAAGTTAACACCGTTGATGACCACAGTGCCTGCGGTGCCAATAATCGTGTCCAACCCGCTGGTATACGCGGTATTGCCCACCAATTGCGCACGAGCCGCTTGCTGGACTACTTGCACTGTGACCATACCTGTGCCAACAGCGTAGTCTTGCGCCGCGGCCGTGCCTACCTGACCGCGAATAACACCGCTAAAGAAGATGCCACCCAGCATGGTGGCGTCCGTGACAACCGAGCTAACACCCGCCGTGCCGTCAAGCAGCTTCTTGGTGCCGAACTGGGTTTGTGCAGCGATACGGTTGATACTGTCAATCGCCGAAAGGATTTGGTTCTGGTTCGCTTGCAAAGCGGTCAGATCGTTAGTTCCTGTGTTTCCTGAGGCGACGGCGAGTTGGCGCATGCTGCGCAGCAGGTTGTGTACTTCTTCCAAGGCACCTTCGGCAGTCTTCACCAAGTTGGCGGCGTCCTGTGAGTTCATAATCGCCTGCTCTAAACCCGCAATTTGGGCGCGCAGGTCTTCCGAGCGAATCAAGCCTGCTGGGTCATCCGCACTGCGGTTGATGCGCAAACCCGAAGCCAGCTTCTCAATCGAGCGGCTAAAGCCCTCTGCCGAACGCTCCACATTACGCAGCGCGTTCAGCGCCGACATATTGGTATTGATGCGCAGACTCATCGTTCACTCCTCCCTGATTGGTCTGGTTTTTCAACGCGCTGCCCGCGCCGTTCCGTCGGTCGGGCGTTGTGTGCGCGTCTGGAAGCGATTGTTGGCAGGCTTTAGAGTGCTACTCTCTGCAAATTTGCGAGGTTTATTGAAAAATCGCAAAAATACGGGGAGACTGTGCAAATTACGAGGGTTACGGGGCAAACAACCGATGCCGGCGCAAAGCACTAAGCACCTGACGCGCCTTTACAGGCAGTGGCTGCAGCTGCACCCCTACGCGGTAGCGCGGCACACCATGCTCCACATAGGCGACCACCGACCGCACGACGCCTTCACGCTGAAAGGTGAGGCTACCCACCTCGGTGAGGGCTTGGGCATCTAAATAAACAGTGGCGTTTCGGTGCAAAGGTTCAGACGAGGCGATACAAGCACCTGCCACACTTACATCCAGAAGGTCCGCCTCCAAGCCACGCTGGGGGCGTCCCGCAATCGATACCAACGCATGCCCCGCCACCTGAAGGCGCGGGTGACGTCGCCGCTGCTGACGCCGAATCACCCGCGGTAGTTGGAGCACCCAGCGCAGCGATTCCTCCTGAGCGGCGACTTCTATCACGCGTGTACGAAAACTATATAGACCATCGCTCCCCGTCCACTCCACCGTCCACGCCTGAGGATATGGAGGGTCAAACCGCTCGGTATCTGCGCTAAACCAGTACTCATCCACGCTGTGGGCGCGGCAAACAACGGCTTGGGTTCCGGTTTTCAGCAGCGCAATGGCACCCGAACGCAGCCAGCAGCTCAGCCCCCTTCCCGCCCCTAAGCCCGTAGAGAAGCTTGGCACGCAAGCACTTAGCAAGCGACGCACCGTTGCCAACAATGTGTCAATATCAAACGGCTTGTAGAGAACAGCGTCCACCCCAATGGTCAATGCTTGGTGTACTTCACCCGTTGCCATATACGCAGTAATGAGTATCACGGGCATTTGAGGCACCATGCGACGCGCATATTGGAGGACCTCAATTCCAGAGCCAGAGCGCAAGCGTAAGTCCAATATCAGCAGTAGATAGCGATTCTGTTGGAGCCGTTGGAGCGCCTCGTCCACGCTGACCACGGTTTCGCAACTTAGCCCAATCGTGCGCAGCGCGTCCGCCACCACGCGGTCCAGCAGCCTTTCGTCCTCCACCAAAAGCACGCCAATCTCTGGCAACGCTCGCCTCCTTTGTGCGCAGCTAAGTAAGTATCGGTAATTCCTACAGCAACTTTCGTGCCAAAAGGGCGTTTGTGAAGTTTTTTGTAGAGGTCAGTTGAGCTTTGGCGAGCCTCGATTGGTGAGTAGTAAAAAAAACTTCCAAGCGGATGAGTAGCCATGCTGCCTCGCTAAGGGCTGAAAACGGCACGCGAAATAGGGTTCTTCCACGCATACCCTGCAACATTAGCTCCGACCCGTGCAGTTGCCTCTGACTACGCCCTCTGTGCCTAATCCCCTGCTTAGTGCGCGTTTGGCAGTGGCATTGTGGCGAACGGCTTATTCAGGTGATAGACTCGTGTCCACGGCGTATTCGGTGATTGGTTCCACGATAATCGGCCTGTTTTGGTGGTAGAAAACGCGGTAGCGCTCGCTTTTTCCAAGATAGTGAAGTAGATGTCAGGCGCACGTAGGTATTTACCGCCCCATTTGTCGCCTTCGTAAGTGCCTTCTTCGTTCAGTCCCGATTGCCACAACTCGGTGGCGGTGCGGGTAATCACACGCTGATAACGTGGGTCGGCGACGGCTTGCTCAAAGGGGGCGTTGAGGCGCACAAAGCGCGTAGCAAGGACATTCCTGTCCTTGCTATGCACACCCGGCGCATGGACAGGACTGTCCATACCACGCCCCAGTCCATCCTTTTGCAA
>Ga0105160_1000257_pt1 | contig 26895 bp, 26 predicted proteins | sample GXS110809BmetaG_FD_89591 | JGI IMG/M metagenome (GOLD analysis project Ga0105160, IMG submission 89591) | Hot spring microbial communities from Gongxiaoshe hot spring, China to study Microbial Dark Matter (Phase II) - GXS 110809B | ecosystem: Environmental > Aquatic > Thermal springs > Hot...
CAATCCCTTATAGGTAGGCTGAAAATATGATACCATAATTTTAGAAGCAAAGGATACAAGGAGTTTCAATCCCTTATAGGTAGACTGAAAATCCGTTCTTTCTAATTTACCCTTTCTATTAAAAATATTGGACAAAATATAGGGGGTATCCTTCTTTTTTTGAGGAAAATTTCTGTCGATGTCCAATCGGTAAAAAAATAGGTCAAAAATGCCAAAAAACGATACTTTTTCCTAATAGTATCAATATCCCGTCGATCCCATTTTCTATATAAAAAAATTTAAATCTGTCAATATTTTTTATATAGCTAATCATTGATAACAATCAATAAAATTGAATTTAACAAATTTTTAACAAAAACGATAGTGTCTAAACAAGTAATATCAAGTATTCGTCGATGTGGTCTTTTTTAAAAATTTGTTTAAAAAAATTGATTTATATCAACAATAAAATCAAATTTTTCGACCTCTTTTTTACAATTTTTTTACAATTACTCACAGCATAAGAATTTTTACAACCAATATTTTTACGATTCCCTACTACTTCAAAATAGGAAAATTTGGGATAGAATCCAAAGAAAATTTCATAAAGTTCTATCATAAAACTGTCTTTTATGTCATTAAAATTAAAAACAAACCAAAAAGCAAATAATTTAGAAATTTACTTTACACAATTATCTTTTTTGATACATATAGTTTGAAAAGGCATTTCAATACCTTCTTCATCATATCTTTTTTTTAGTTTTTTTATGAACTCATGAGTAAGGACAAAATGTGCTCCTTCGGAAATATCTAAAACTCTCATTATTACGTTAAAATTAATAGAAGAATCCGTAAATTGTTTATACCTAATAAATGGTTCAAAATCGGGGTCTGCTCCTTGCACACTTTTTTGAACCTCTTTAGCAACCTCAATAGTAACTTGTTCAACTTTTTCCAAGTCACAAGAATAACTGACACCAACAGGAATAACAATTGTCATCGGAGAAGTTGGTTTATGATAATTTGTAATAATAGATCCAACAATTTTAGAATTAGGTATAATAACTCTGTTATTATCTCTCATCAAGAGAGTAGTACTAAACCAAGTTATATCCTCAACAAAACCTTCAAATTGATTATCAACTTTTATATAATCTCCTTTCTCAAATATTTTTGAAAATAATATATTTATACCAGCAAAAAGATTTGATAGTATTCCTTGAAGTGCTAATGAAACAGCGAGGCCACCAACACCTAAAGTAGTAAGCACAGGAGCCATTGGAACACCCATATACCATAAAGCAGTAATAACACCAATGAGGATTAAAATAATTCTTATTAAATTATAAAAAATCTCTACATTGGGCAAAGGAGCATCTACCCTATCAACACTTCCTTTAATAATATGAATAATAACCGCCGAAACAAAAGCAAATAAACTAACGATAAAAACGAAAACGATTAACTTGTCAATTTTTTCGAAAATAAAAAATAATTGTGCAAGAAACTTTTGATTTACATCAGAAAAAGATAGCCAAACTTTTATGATTTCTATTAAAACAAATAAAAACAAAAGAAATATCCAAATAAGCGAATTTATTTTAAATGAATTAATTAATACTCCATCATTAAAAACTTTTTTTAGAATGGAAACAATAATAGACCTTAAAACCCACCCTATAGGAATAATCAAAACAGAAATAAACAAATGAAACCAAATATTCTTCATATTTATAAAATACTGGAAAATCAAGCAATTACCTACAAAAATCTAACTATTTAAAAAATTCATTTATTATTTCTAGGACTAAGTGATTAAAAGGAGAATGAAAATCAATTAACTTTTCCGATACCTCATATAATCTATAGTTAGCGAAGTTTAATTCATTTAATTTTAATTCGTTAGTTAAAGTATAAGATATGATTTTATATTTCCGAGAGCTCATTTTTTTCAAAACCTTAATAAAAGAATAGATAATTTGAGAATAATTATTAATAAGCAAACCATCGTTATAGTTTACAATCAGCAATCTGTTAGAATAATTTTGAATATTTTCTAAAATACTTCCGAAGCTGTGCTCAAAGGAATTGAAATCTACAGATCTTTTTGCTTCTACTAAAAAACTAAAAGTCTTTAACATCTTATCTATTGGATTATCGTTTTTAGTTAAATTGATATAGAAGTTGGTATAATCTTTAAATTTATCTCCGACAATAGCCAGCTTATAATTTGGGTAGAGTGATGTTAATATGGATACAGCCTTTGCCAAATTTAATAATAAGTTAGTATCAAAATCTCCTTTGTAATCAATATTTATAAAAATTGAAATCTCCTGTTTTCTTTGATTCTTATTTAAGTATGTTTGAATTGTTTCATTCAGTAATTCTTTGATTTCTTTAATATTTTTTAGTATTTTAAACTCAACTTGATGCGAATTTAAATTAGTATAAGAGAAATCAGCCATTTTTTCAAGTTCCAATATCAATTCAATTACAAAAGATAATTTCTCTATGTTATCAAAATTGCTTGGACCTGTTAAATTAAGAAAATATTCATTAACAACGTTGTTAACGAGTTTATCAACGATGATAGAGATAACGACATCTTGGCTTAAATTTTTTAATCCAAATTTTTCTTTTAAATTCTCCATTTCATTCATTTCCATTTTTCTAATTACCTTTATTGCTTCTCTTGTATTTACAGAAAAAATAGGTATATAAAAATCGAGAATATTAATAAATCTTTGTAGATTTTCCATATTTCTACTTACATCTCTTAATTTTTCTTTAATATTATTAGCAACAGTATTATTTTCAAAATTGATTTTATGAAGGTTTTTAAGTAAAGCTTGTATTGGAATATTTTTTATACTTTGAATTAAAAATTCATTTTTTAAAAGCATAGGAACATATTCTTTTTCATTAAGCTTAGAAAATTTTGTATTTAGTATAATACTTGAATAAAGAATAGAGATCTTATAATCTTTTGGTTTTGGATGCAAAATTTTTATTAAATCTTTCAATTTTATAGATCTTTTACTCAGTTTATTTTTCTTTAACGTAATAAAATCATAATTTTCAAGTATTTTCTTTAAATTCTTTTTTATAAATTTAGGAAGTTTTTTTATAGAGGGAATGTAATTTAGATTTATTTTATGCAGGTATTGCCAACTGATAATCATTTCAACCATCCTTGTTGGGGTATTTATATTTCTAATATTGATAATTCTTTTTAGAATCCCCTTTAAGTATTCATTTTTTTCTTTTTGATACAAATAAATCAAATATCCTAAGACCAACATAGGAACAGCTTTTCTTCCCTTATTAATTATTTGGTAAAATAAAAATACCACTAAAACTACCTTTTTTTCAAAAGATAATTCTAAATTATCTTCTGAAAAAATTAAATCTAAGTAGTGAATTAAAAGATCAATTTGAGATACTACCTTTTTATTAATCTGCCATCTTACTCGTTTATCTCGTATATCAAAAGAAGACAAATTATAGAATGAAATTAGCAAATTCATTATTTTTTCATTAAAGACAGGCAAAGTAGAGTTATTTAATTCATTAATACTTTCCTTATCAAGTAGATTAACATTTTCAGCTTGTTTCATATTAACACCAACATTTTCAGCCGATTTGATATTAACATCTGGAGGTTCATCCTGGGTAAGATAATCAATTAATAATTTAGTTGAACCATTTTCAAAGTAATAAAAAATTAGAGAAGAGATCGTAATTGTTGAAAAGAAAAATATTCTTAAATCCATCTGACAAAAATAAGAAAAAAGTATGGAAATCAAATATATGAAAGAAACTTTGAAAAAGCTTTCCATTAACTTTTTAATAAATTCTTCGAAATTCCCTTTTTCTTGATCATTAATTACTTTAGATTTAGTAAAAAACACAACAGCATTTAATATCAATGAACACAAAAATATAATTAAAGCAAAGTTTAAGTAATTAATGTAGTTATAATTAACCAATTCCGAAATCTTTTCAGGGAAAAGAAACGATAGAAAACCTTTAAATATAACAAACAACAAGTTCATGATAAACAAAATCATGAAAGTATTAGTGATATAATAAAGTATCCTTTTAAAAGTGAAGAAGTATTTCATCTTTTTAATATCTAATTCAAGCTCATTAGGTTTAAAGGATAATTTGGATAATTCCTGAATTTTGTTCTGAATTTTACCTTTCATTCCGAAAAAAACAAATAAAGAAAAAATTATTAAGAAAGAATAAAATAGTTTATCTAAAGTTGGCAAACTATACAAAAATGATATAAAATTGACAACAAAGAAGCCCAAAATAATAAAAATGAAAAACTTCAGGAAAACAATAAAACTTTTGATAGATATCTTAAAAAAATTTCCCCAATTCATGTCTTGATTAGTATTTGTAGCAATACAATATAAAGGAACACCTAAGGATAAGAAAATAGTTAGTCCTTGTAAAACGTTAACAAATTTATAATTTACAAAGATATAGTCCAAAGTTGTTGCCCCTAAAATTCCAAGAAATACAAAGAAAACAAAATAAATGATTAAAAACAATATGCCATTTAAGAATAGGTATAAATTATTAAACAATTTTACCATAACAAACCACCTCCTTTACTTTCAAGAATACTTTTTCTTTATAAAAAATCTCCCTTAATCAAGTCCTTAATCCAACAAATAAAGACACTCAACAATGGGATAAATAAGATAACAAAAATCGGTAAGAAAAAGAAAGGTACAAATGATAATAACCCTCCAATTGTCCATCTTTCTTCATATTTTTTTACGAAAAAGAAAAAAAACCATATAAAAAACACTAACATAAATACAACAAGGAAATAGTTAAAAGTTAGGTTTGAAGCAAAGTTTACAACAGTATTTCCTTGCCAATCACTATATCCAAAAAAATAAAGCAATTTAATGAAGAAAAGTTTATGTATATTGAAAGAAAAAAATCCTACCAATAACCATAATTGAAGAAAACATATAAAAATTTCAAATTTACTTACCTGCTGGAGTCCCGCATTATTTTGCCCTTTCTCGTAGCAACTGTTGATTTTTGTATTCTTATTCTCATAAATTTCATTTTCAATAATTTTAATTAAATTTGACATAATCAACACCTCCCTGATTTTGGAAGAATTTTCAAGATCAAATAAAAAGGAAAAAGAAATTTCAGTAGAAATTTATAAGAGTAAATTGGGAAGCAAAATAAAAATTAAAGGGAGAAAAAACCCTTTCCTGTATTTTATATTATCCATCCTTCACAGGAATTCCCTATCTTTTTTTTGTTAAAAGTTTTATTTTTTATTGATCTTTATCAAAAATTTTAATTAAGTTTTACCTATTCGCCTTCCAATTTTTAAAATCATTTTATAAAAGACCACGAAAATAAATAGAGTCAAGAATAGGTAAAAAAATGAAGGTAAAGACCAAACAATTAACAAAACAACCCACTTTATCCATTTATCTTTATGATCTCTGATGCTATAGTAAAAAAACCATCCCAGAATACCAAACAACCATACAAAAAATGGTATAACAAAAGCTAAGTATAGAGAAAATATCTCAGGATTTACCAAATTACCAAAAAAAGAAAAAACAAAAGAATATATTAACCTGTATTGAATATTAATACCAAAGATATTAAAAAAAAGTAGTAACAGAAGAATGTATGAAAAACCCAAAGTTCCAAAAATAAAACCAAAGAAATATAAAAAACCTATTGCTATTTTCTTCAAAAGATAAAAAAATGTATTCTCAAACGTCCCAGACGATAACAAAATATTTTCATCATTCCGATAAAAATTTTTAGAAATTTCTTTATTAACTTCTTCTTCAGTTTTTTCTTTTTGATAAATCTCATTTTCAATAATTCTGACAAAATTTGACATATTCAAACACCCCCTATTAATAATGTTTATAGGTAAAAAACAGCCAAAAAGCCTTCATGATAAAAAAAAGGAAAGTAAAAATTGAGAATGAAAATAAAAAACCAATAACAATCAACCTCAACAAACCTACAAAAATAGTTGAAAATAGAAACAATGCTTTTTCTTCAGAAGGATTTTCCATATAATCTTTAACTAACAAATTTATACAGTACCCTAACAAAATAATGGCTACGTAGAAAAAATAATGACTCAAAATTAATAAAACTAACTTCAGCATATTAACTATCAAAAATAAAGTAACTATAAAGAAAATGAAATAAAAAAAATATTTAAAACAATCTATCAACTTAGCACCATTAAAATCAATGCCAGGTGAAGAGTAGTATTCATAATAGTAATATTCATTAAACTCATATGAAGTATTTCTTTTCTCAAACCTATGAGCAATGTTAGAGTTTCTTTGATAATAAGCAATCTTAGCCCTCCTTTGATAAATCTCATCTTCCATAATTGTTATAAAATTCGACATACTATCACCACTCCAACTTAGTTTTTTTACTTCCCTTCAAACCTAAATTTATTTTATCTCCTAACCAAAGAAATGCTATAAAAATAGAAAAAATCATCAATAAAATAAAACCAAAAACAAGGGTTACAACAATAACAAATGGCAGAAGCGGAGCACTAGCAATGGAAGTATATAAATCCTCGCAGTATATCACTTCATCTTTATTACTGTTAGTAACAGAAAAATTAAAATAATACCACAGAGATATCAACAAAAGCAAAGCCAAAATTAAAATTGTAAAAATAGATGAAATAACTTTGTTAGGAATGTAAATGGATACTACCGAAAAATATATATAAAAGCCAAACGAATAGGAAAAAATAGTTACGAAAATTTTATCTCCCAAATCTTTTAGATCTAAATTAGTTCCATCTTTTTTACAAACCTTCACTTTATTTTTTCGATAAATTTTTTTTTCCATAATTGTTATGAAATTTGACATATTAAACACCTCCTTGATTTTTTGAAGCAAGTAGATAACAATTAAAAATTATTCGTTTGAGTGAAAAAAACAAGCAAGAGAATATCAGGTGGTTTGTTAGAGAGAAGGAAGGGCTAAAGCGGCAAAGGCTGCACTACCCCCTGGCACTTATGTAACCTTCACCTACATCCCTTCCTACTTTTTATTTTATCCTTTTTTCATAAAAATTCCCTATATTTTCATTTATTAAAATTTTGTTTTTTACTGATTTTTATCAGTATTTTTTTCAAATTCTTTTTTTTAAGTTAAACTTACCTTAGCATTTTAAAAGTCCCAAATATTATTTGTTCTAAAAAAAATTAATTTTTTTATTATTTTTCCACATTTTTTACATTTTTTGCTTTTTTTTAAATAAAAAAAATTAAATTTAAAACAAAAATGAATTAGGGGGTAGAAAAATGGTGGAAAATAAATTTACAATTACAATAGTTCAACTATCCTCTATTAGTAACAAAATTAATGCAAATAATAAAATACAGGAGGCAAAATTATCGAAATGATTGGAATTACAAATAAACCAAAATCTTAATACATCTTTTTCAAAATTTTCTTTAAAAATTATAAATCAATTTGAAAATGCTTTATATTTAACAACCTTTTATTTCCTTTTTAAAAATCCAAAATTTTCTATCCTGTTGAAATATCAAGAAATCAATAACAGAATTAGAAGCTACTTTTAAGGATGATGTCAAAATAAAAAATAAATTTATTGAATTACTAACAATTCTAAAAGATGAGAAGGTATGTGATAAAGTTAAAAAGGCTATTCAAAAGTCGAAAAGAAAATTATCATTTCTTGAATACAATCTTGAATATAAATAATTTCAAATTTTAAAACCTTTCCCCAGCTAATTATTGATTTATTAAAATTTTTAGAAGATCCAAATGTAACTTTACAAGAAAACAAAGTAACATGTGCACAGACATCTGTTGAAAAAGCACTTGCAGAAACTAATAAAACTCTATATAGATATCATTACACAATTTTTAACTAAAGGATATTACCAAAAAGATCCCAATTCTCCTAAGATTGAACTAAATACAGGAGGAATTATTAATAATCCTGATATAGAGGGAAACGATACAAGATTATTAACAAAACGTGTAATAACCCTTTCCTTTATGAAATATGCATGGTAAAAACAGATGGTGATAATTATAACGACAATACTGATAAAGTAACTAACAGTTCTTATTCAGAACCAACATTAGAGGCACTAACAGACAAAGGAGACAACACTAATTACATAGGAAATTTAGATAATTCAAAAAAAATATCTTTATTGAAAAAAGCTTTAGAAGAATCGAACAAATACCCTGTCATTATATACGTCAATAATATTTATGGTGGGTCACATGCTGTCAGATTAGTAGACATAGATGAAAATAAAATTGTAGTCTCAAATCCCCGGGGACAAATTGAAACTTTCAAAAAAGGCAAAGAAAAAGCAGAAATAAAAGGGAAAGAGGAAAAAAATTCGAGATTCACAGCGATTATGAAAAATACCTGAGTAACATTGAATGTATAGTAGCTCCTATGCCATGGATGATAATTCCTATTTCTATACCATCACAATTCAAAGCTTCTTTATCAAATTTAAAAAACGTTTTAATAAATAAAACATAAACGAATATACTAACTTTGTATTACTTCATATTTATTCGTTGGTATCTTGCCATTAACCAAGTTTTTTAAGAAAACTTTTGTCATATCTAACACTTCCTGTTTCAATTGTTCCAATTCCTTCTTAGAAGATGGGAAAAAACTGTTACCTATTTCAAATGTGTAGGTAAACCTACCTTCTGCATGGTGATAATCCTGGCTTGCTCCTGTAGTTGGATACAAATTAATCGATTGCATAACTCTATATTTTTTCCCAACAACACCATTCATTTCATTACCAACTTCTTTGTAGATTGTATCCCACTGAGTGGGATCACTTGTATATCCCCAAGGGAAAAGTATCATATTTCCATAACTATGGATATCTATCACTGTTTGGATCTTTTTATCATTTACAAATTTTTCTAATGCTTTTATTTCCTCTTCACTTGCTCCATATGGCCCCCTATATGTATCTGAATTCACTTCATCACTTGCTCCATAATCATCCCATGTCGAATCTGGCTTGTCATTCGGTTGTCTGTAAAGTGTTGGATCTTTTGGAGTATAATAGTTCCTGTTTAAATCTACTCCAACACCTTTTTCAAATACTTTCCTATTCTTCCTCCACCACCTACTTTTTTTCAACGAATACTCGTACCCATCTGGATTTACTACCGGAAATATATACAAATCTGTATTATCCAACAAATTCTTTACTACCTCATTACTATCATATTCAGATAATAATTTTTCAGCAACATTCAGTGCTGCCTCACCTGTTGCCCATTCCCTTGCATGATGTAAACCCGTTATCATCAAACTCTTCTTTCCTTCCTTATTTGATGTTGATATCTTCATCACCACTAAGTCTCTTCCTTCAAATGTTTTTCCAATCACTTCCAAACTAACTTTATCCGGATACTTCTCAGCCAATTTTTTCATTGATTCCACAATTTGCCCATAATCTCTTATAAAACTCTGTGCTTCAATTGGCTTATCTACAAGAAAATCTGTAAATTCCCTTATTATTTGTCCTTCATTAACTATCTTACTACCATCCCTTGTGTAAACAACCTTTAGATCATCATTTTTTATCAAGTAATTCTTTATCTCATTATAATCCAATATTCCATCATTGTTTCTGTCTATTCCTTTAGCATAATCGATATTCTTGGGACTAACTTTTTCAAATCCCCTTACAGTTTGTATTTTGTAATCCATATTCTCAACCCCTTTCCCAAATTTAATTTCCATAAAGAATATAGATAAAAAAAAATCTCCAAACGACTAATTTTGTAAAAAAAATGTAAAATATTAATAGGAAAAGATTATTTTTACATTTTTTTCACAAAAAAATTAAAATCTTTGTTTACAAAAAATAAATATTCAAATAAACCCAAAAATCAAAGAGGTGAAGAAAATGATAATAAGAGATAAAACAATAGAAAGTAAATTAGAGCAAAAAACAAAGGAAATCAGACAAGAATTACCCAAAACTCCCTCGATAAACAAAATAGAGGATACTACAAAACTAAGTGAAAGCATTAATGTAACTACACCAACACTCTTTGAAGACTACAAAGGTAAAATAAAGCAAATAATGATATTTTTATCAGAAGATTACATACCTTATTCATTAGTAAAAAAAATGTATAAAGATTATGAAATAATGTTTAGCAAGATGAAAGGAACTAAATTTACATTTATTATTGGACCCAAGGATGACAAGGTTAAAGTAGATTTAGAGAATTTAGCTAAAAAATATAATGCAGATGTTGACATAATAAAATCACCAATAGATATCGATGTATGGGCAAGGGATTATTTCATTACAATGAAAAACAATGATAACACATATACACTTTTTGTAGGGAAAAGGTATCATGGCTTAGAATGGGACCCAGAAAGAGACAAAAGAGGAGAAATAATAGCAAAACTAATACAGGAAAAATATCCCGATATAAAAGTTGTCGTTAATAAGAAAATGGGAATAGAAGGAGGAGATGTGGTATCAAATATTCAAAACGCTTTCGTAGGATATGAAGCTATAAAAACAACAGCAAAATTATTAACAAATCCTTCAACCCTATCATCAGAATTAGCAATTAACCAAGCTATAGAATACATGAGTAAAATCATGAATAAAAAGGTTATACCTTATGGTCAAGATAACCCTGAAACCCCTGCCATAGAAGAACCTCCAACATTTCACATAGACATGGGTATAATGCCCATCGATGATAAAACTATCTTAGTAGGAGATATAAATTTAGCTATCAAAATAATTGAAAATCTCAGTCCAGAAGAAAAAGAAAAATTAGAAAAAGAACTCGATGAAAATTCCAAACCATTTGGAACAACTAATATACTAAAAAAATTAATAGAGCATAATAAAACATTAACCAATATTCAAAATAGTTTTGATGATGTGGCAAATAATTTAAAAAAAATAGGTTATAATGTAGTCAGGGTACCTTACTTAGAAGGAATACCTCCTAACCTTCCATACATTACCTACACAAACGGATTATTAGAAACATACTATAACGAAAAAAACGAACTTGTTAAAAGAGTATTCTTACCTTCTTTTGCCAATCAATTAGACAAATATGTAGAAGAAATATACAAACAACAAGGATTTGAAGTAATAAAATTACCATTAGCACACTTAACAACTTTAGCAGGCGGAATAAGATGTAATACCCAAGTTTTAAAAAGAGATTAATTAAGGATTTTTTCCGATTTATCATCCACAGGCCAGAAATCCCCACCTCTTTAAGTAAGAGATAAATGGCTTAAATTTCCTTTGATGAATTATATATCATGCATTATATTACTCCTTATAAGAAAAAAATATGTATGAAAGGGAAAACAGAGCAACAAGATACTAATAACAAATCCTTTAAAACTAAAGACTTATATACCAAACAATATTTTCCACAATTTTACAAAACCTAACGCTTCTTATCCCACCCTTTCCCCTATTATATAGCTAAAAAATATATAGATTGAAAAGTCTTCATAAAAATTTAACAAAATTTTAACATCCTTATTCTGACAAAACTTTTTAGTTTTTAAACAAAAAAACTAACAAAAATTATTATTTGTAAAAATTTTGTAAAAAACAACAAAAAAAAAACTTTCATTTACACATCTTTTATTCATATATAAATCAAAAAAGTATAAATCAAAAAGGGAAGGGTGAATTAAATAATGTTAACCCCCATTAATTCTACTCAAACGAATAATCCATTTCCACCCATAAATATAACCCCTGGAAACTCCATAAATACAGACGAAAAAAAAACCAAAGGTATTAACCCTTACAGAATCCTTTTTGAATTACACAATAATCAAGAAATATATAAACCACAAGAAATAAACAAAAACAAAATAAAAATGGAATACCAAAAAAAGCTTTATGAGATAGCATTATCAGCATTAGGATGTGAAAGAATAGAAAAATGCAATGACCCTCATCTTCCTATAATAGTTGGAAAAACAACTTTCGATTACCCAACAGAAAATGCTTTTATAGGAAAAATTATACAAGACCAGAAAAAATACTACGTAATACAAGGTAATAGATCAGTAGTTGTAGAAAGCGACCCAGAAAGAGGAATTAAATACGCAAAACAAACTGATAATATTATAAATGACTTTCTTAAAAGATCATCCAAACCATTTCCAAACAAAATATACATCGTTTCAGAAGAATTAAATATAAAAAAAGCAAACCTATTAGAAATAGGAGGAGCAAAATATGATCATAATGAAGACTTAAAAGGTAAATTCCCTTCAATACGTGGAGAATACATAGATAAGGACGGAAAAAGGCTAAGATCCTTGGATTCGGAAGATACACTTGCCCATGAAACAGGACACGCTATATTAGATCACATTAACCCAAATGTTACAAAAGACGTTCATGAAGCATTTGCTGATTCTGTTGCATTCCTTACACAAGCATCCAAAAAAGAATCAATACAAAAAGTTATTAACCAAAAAATTGATCTAAAGAAAACTAATTTTCTATCTACACAAAGTGAAAATAGCGAATACCATAAAGAATTAGACAGAATCCTAGAACCAGGAAAAAAACCCAGAGAATACATAAGAGACTTATCACAAATTCATAAATACAACCCTAATGAAATAGAAGAACATCAAAAATCATTAGCACTATCAAGCACAATATACCAATCCTGGGTAGAATACATAGATTACCTACAATCCAAAGGGCTATCAAAAGAACAAGCAATTATAAAAGCAAATGAAACATTCAAAGATTTAATCGTAAAAACTGCTGAAACAGATCAAAAACTTGATACTCCAACATTTACTCAAAGAATGATTGAAATAGCACAAGATCCCAAACTAAAAGAGATATTAACCCTAAAAGCCAAAGAAAGAGAAATTCCATTAAGATAATCATTATTATGTAAAATACTCCCACTGTAATAGCTTCCCGCTTGAATTAGACCAATCCTAAAACTGTTTCCTTGTCAAAAATATCTAAACCACTGTTCTGATAGTTTCTACTCTTTCTACTTGAAAACAGGATTTCTCGACTCTCTCGTTAAATCATAATAAACATCCATATACTTCTTAGAAATATTGAGATAATGATAATTTTTTGATGAATTATAAGCGTTTTCCTTCAAAGTTGATAAAAGTTCTTTACTCTTATACAATTCATAAATAGTATGTATAAAGTTCTTTTTGTAGTTATCATTGTATTCTATTAGATACCCATTATATCCATCAATTATAAGGTCATCAGCACCAAATGTTTTAAAAGAAATAATCGGAACCTTTGCAGATAAACTTTCAAGATATGAGAGCGGCTTTACCTCTGTTAATGAAAAACTAACAAAAACATCAATAAGCCTAAAATAGTTGGGTATCTCATCATATGGCACTTTATCCGTAAAAACAACATAATCCATTATGTTCAACAATCCTGCATATTTTACCAAATTATTGTATTCACTACCTCCCCCAACTAAAATAAGTTTAACTTTTCCATCCGGATTTGATAACCTGAAAAAATCCAAAAATTCCCTAAAAAATTCAAGTAATTTACATAAATTTTTTTCTTTCTCTAGTCTACCAACGAATCCTAAAACGAAGCAACCTTCTAAATTATATTTTTTTCTTAATTCTATGACTTTCTTTTCACTGTAGTTTTCCATATGATCTAAATCAACAGGATTAGAAATAAAAATAAATTTCCTACTAAATTTATCAAACTTTTCCTCAACACTTTTTTTTATACTCAATGAAGGGAAAATAACAGTATCAACAAAACTGAAAACTTCTTTCAAATGATTATAAAGAAATCTTTCATACAGAAATTTTGGCATCAATTTAAAATAGTGATAATACTGCTCGTATTGAGTATGGTATATAAAAACAACTTTAGAATTTTCATTATACTTTTTCAACATCTTTGCCATTTTAAAAATGATAAAAGGGTGGTTTATCTGAATTATATTGGGCTCAACATCTATTTTTTTAACTTCCTGCTTCAAAGTTAAAGGGTTGGGAATACAATAATCAACCTTTGGAAAATATATAGAGTTTAATTTAATAAGATTGTAATTAATTTGATATTTACTAAGTAATTCAAAATTAAATTTAGGGTGTTTAGAAGATACAACACTTACTTTTAGTCCATGCCTCACAAGTCCTTTTGAAAGTAAATGGATACTATGAACAACCCCATTAACCACTGGAAAAAAAACATTGGTTAATAAAGCTACCTTCATAATAAAATGAACTAAGAAACCAGGTTTTTCATAACACTATCAAGAGATTTAAAAATTCCCATTTTTCTAAATCTCTCAAATCTATGTTTTTTAGGGTTCTTTAATTCTTCAACTCCCCTTATCAAATATTCTATAATTTTATTTTTTATATCTTGGTATGATTGCCGCAAATTCCTATGCATTCCCATAAAAGGTTCGAATATTATCTCATCTATAACTCCCATTTTTAACAAGTCATAAGAAGTTAGTTTCAGATTCCTTGAAGCCAAAGCAGCCTTGGATGAATCTCTATAGAGTATAGAAGCAGCTCCCTCTGGAGAAATAACAGAATAATAAGCATTCTCCATCATTAAAACATAATTAGCAACAGCAAGTGCTAAAGCTCCTCCAGACCCACCTTCCGATAAAATAAGGCAAATAACAGGAATATCCAGTTCAAACATCTTGTGTATAGATTTAGCAATGGCAATATACTGCCCTCTTTGTTCAGCAGTATCCCCTGGATAAGCACCCGGCGTATCAACCACCGTTATCAAAGGAGTCCTAAAATTATTAGCAACATCCATTAATCTTATTGCTTTATAAAAACCTTCAGGATTAGGCATTCCATAGTTTCTTTTTATTTTCTCATTCGTCGTTTTTCCTTTATTATGGCCAATAACAAAAACAGGGTATCCCTCTATTTTAGCAACCCCTCCAGTTATAGCCAAATCATCTCCTAAATACCTATCCCCCTTCAATTCCACAAAATCAGAAAATACATTTTCTATTAAATCCTGGAAAACGGGTCTCTTTGGATGTCTTGCTATCTGAACCCTATTAAAAGGATGAATCTTGGCTTTCAACTCTTGTATTATCTGATTTGTTTTATACTCCAATATGTCAAGTTCCTGAGGATTAGATAACTTCCCTTGATCTTTTAGATTCCTTAAAAAATTTATCTTTTCTTCCAATTTATCAAGCAGCTTTTCTATCTCGAAAATATTAAGTAAATCCTCCATCTACTACCCTCCAATTAATTTATTTAACAAAATCCAATACAGTCCTTTTCTCTAATTTTACTTTATTTCAATACCAGCCCACTCTTTTAAAGATTGCACAACATAATCAACATTTTCTAAATCCATAAAATGATAAATCGGAAAGCTAATTATCTGTTTACAAATCTTTTCAGTAACAGGTAAAGAATAATTCTCTCTTTCATAAGGAGGTAATTTATGTATTGGATAAGGATAATAAACAAAAGTATCAACACCTTTTTGCTGCAAAAACTCTCTTAACTCATCCCTATTCCCTTTCTTCAATTTTACTGAATACTGATGAAAAACATGATAATATTTTTTTTCATCAAATAAAGGTAATTCAATAAAGTCAGATAAAGAAGAAAGCAATTGATTATATCTTTTAGCTATTTCTCTTCTACTCTGATTAAACTTATCAACATATTTCAATTTTTTTCTCAGCACAGCAGCTTGTATTTCATCTAACCTTGAATTATAACCCAACATCTCATTATAATACTTCTTTTTTGACCCATGGTTTTTCAACATAGATGCAATTTCATATACCTTTTCGTCGTTGGTTATAATAATACCACCGTCTCCATAGGCTCCCAAATTCTTAGTGGGGAAAAATGAAAAAGCACCAGCATTACCAATTGTTCCAGTCAAAAAAAATTCCTCCCCTATTCTCACTTTAGCTCCAAAAGATTGAGCACAATCCTCAATAACTACTAAACCATATCTATTAGCAATATTCATAATTTTTTCCATATCCGCAGGAAGTCCAAATAAATGAACCGGTAATATAGCCTTCGTCTTATCATTTACCTTTTCCTCAATTAAATCAGGATTGATATTAAAAGTATTCTCATCGATATCAACAAAAACAGGTTTAGCCCCAATAATGCTAATAGCTTCAGCAGTAGCAAAAAAAGTAAAAGGAGTTGTTATTACTTCATCACCTTCTTTTATACCACATGCTCTCAAAGAAATAACCAATGCATCGGTACCTGAATTAACGGAAACCGCGTATTTGACTCCAAAATATTGACAAATCTCTTGTTCAAAGTTTTTGACATTTTTATCCATTATAAATTTTCCTGAATCCAAAACCTCACCTATACTTTCCATTATCTCATTTTTCAATAACTCTATTTCAGGTTTTAAACTAAAAAACTCAACCTTTTTCATGCCCCTCATTCCTTTCTTCTTTACTTTTTTTGTTTAATTTTTTCTGCTATCAACTTTAGTAATGAAGAAGGACTATGGATAGTATCAGGAAAATCTCGATAAATTTCATCAAACTTGAAACCTTCTATCGTTAATTCTTTCAATTTTTCATATATTTTTTCTTTCGTTACAGGAAAATCAAGGCCTTTTATTTTCTTAAGAACGATTGGTGGCCAATAAATTTGATAAACATCAGACAAATGAGAAACAAAATGAGAAAGCAAACCTAACTCCTCTCTTCCTTCCTTTATTTCTTTATATGCCAATTTAGCGAGAGCACCAGCAACATGAGTTTTTAACTTATTCTCCTCCACTTTATCTCCTTCTCCTTCTTCCAAAGCCTCCTTTAACTTTTCTTTAACCAACTCAATGGAAGCACTAAGCATAGCCTTTATAGTATTCTTAGTTGTTCCTAAAAATTTAGCTATTTCCTCATATCCATAACCCATCTCTTCATGCAAGACAACCGCATACGAAGATACCATCAAACTTGGCAACCAGGTTAAATTCCTATACTCTATAATCTTTGCAGGACCACCTAATATTTCAATTACCTTAAGGAAAACTCTAAGAGCTAAAAAATCAACGTCCCTTTCCTGTATATCTGATTCCTGTATTACTTTCATTTTTATCAGCCTCCTCATTTTTTTCTCTTCTCAACGCAGATCTTAATTCAGAAAGAGTCTTACCAATAACTACCAAACCAGTATTCGTTATCTCCAATATTCTTGTAGAAGTATCATGGCCACACATCCTACAGCCATCAATACGAAACAACCTAACCATCTCTCCTATAGGTTTACCATACAATTTTTCATCATAAAAACTTTCAATTATTTTCTTTGCGATAGCAATATTACAATCAACGATATGGGGAACAGCATAACCACCTGCTCCTTCAACGGAAAACTCATCATGAGCACTTCTCTTTTGCGAAACTAAAATAGCCGTCTGATAAAATTTTTTAAGAAAATTATAAATCTTCCTTACAATAGTTCTCGCAGATATTTCCTTTGCTTCATAAAGCCCCGTTACAGAATCTATTACAACATTCCTTATTTTGTATTTTTTTATAACATTTGCCAACGTATCTAATAAATTCGCAACATTTTCTCTTAAACTATCATTATTCTCCGCATCTACTATAAAAATATTGTTTTCAATAGAATGAGGGTTTATTGACATTGCATATGCCCTTTCTTTTAGAGAAGATACCAAAAATTTTGCAGGAGTCTCCACCGTCACAAAAACAGTATTATTACCCAAGCTTGCTTGCTTAATAGTAAATTGTTCAGCAATTATACTTTTTCCTGTATCATTAGCACCCGTTATATTTACAACCGAAAATTTAGGAATTCCATTCAATGGAATAACAGTAATCTTTCCGTTCTGGATTTTTGTTTTAAAAAAAGGTTATCCAATCCTTGGACACCAGATGGAGTACCCTCTACCTCTATCGCATCTGTTAAAGCACTACTTAAAGTTATAACATCTTCCACAAACTTCACCTCTTTTTATATACATCCCTTTCAACATAAGATACAAAGTTAATAAAAGCAACAAGGAGATCATAAAAAGAAGGAGGCAAGGGAGTATTAATATCGAAACTTATTAACTTTTCAGTTAATTCCTTATTTTCATAAACAGGCACATTATTTTCTTCTGCTTCTTTCTTTATCTGTTCAGCAAAATGACCAATTCCAATTGCTACAACTTCTGCTTTTTCATCATCAATTTTAAAAGCCACAGCTTTCTCAATGTTTTCATCAACATTTTGTGTAAATTGATGAACCTCAGATTTCTTTACTTCTTCTATTTTTTTATTTTTTATTCTATCTATATCCATTATAAACTTTCAACCATTTTCTTTATTCTACCTATTCCTTCACTTAAATTTTCCATAGAAGTAGCATATGATATTCTTATGTATCCTTCTCCATATTTTCCAAATGCACTACCAGACAAAACAGCAACATCATATTCATAAAGTAGTTTTTCAAAAAACTGCTTAGACGATAAACCAGTTTTACTAATATTAACAAATGCATAGAAAGCTCCCTTTGGTTTTACCATCGATAAATTCTTTATTTCATTTATCTTTTCGAAAACAAAGTCTCTCCTTTTCTTAAATTCTTTAACCATCATATCCACACTATCCTGAGGTCCATTAAGAGCCTCAATAGCTCCATACTGAGGAAAAGTAGGGGGACAAGAATAAACATTTATAGCCAATTTTTGATATACGGGAACTAAAAATCGAGGAACGATGACCCATCCTAACCTCCATCCAGTCATCGCATAAGTCTTCGAAAAACCATTCAAAATTATCGTCCTATCATTCTTCGCTAATTCTATATAACTATCAAATTTCCCATCATAAACTATCCTATCATAAATCTCGTCAGAAAAAACGAAAAATCCATACTTTTCTGATAACTTAGCTAACTCCATTAAATCTTCTTTTGGTATTATACCCCCCGTTGGATTTTGAGGATTATTAATAATAACAAGTTTTGTTTTATTAGATACCAAACTTTTAAGTTCTTCAATATCAAAACTAAATCCTTTACTTTCTCTTAAAGGTAGAAATTTTATATTAGCTCCCACATAAGAAAGGATAGATTCGTAAGCAGGGTAAGAAGGATTAGGACATATAACCTCATCTCCTTTATCAATAAGAGCAAGTATAGTAATAAGTATTAACGATTTTCCTCCAACACCAATAACAACTTCCTCGGGATCAACATTAACATCATAATGTCTTTTATAATAAGATGCTACAGAACTTCTTAATTCCCATATTCCTAAGGAATGAGAATAGTGGGTTTGGCCCTCTTTTAGAGCCCTATAAGCAGCTTCTTTAATATTTTCTGGTGTATCGAAATCGGGTTCCCCAATCTGGAAATGTATTATTTTCTTTCCTTTTGCTTCTAATTCTTTGACTTTAGCAAGTACTTCGAAAGCTCCTTCAGTTCCTAATCTCTCAACAGCTTCAGACATTTTCAACATCATTACCACCCCTTATGGGAATATTCCTCTTAATTCTAATGCTCTTGCTACTTTACTAACAGCATAAGCATAAGCAGCCATTCTTAACGAAACGTTTTGTTCCTTAGAATAAGTCCAAACCCTGTCAAAAGCTTTTACCATTATCTTCTTCAATCTACTGTTTATTTCTTCTTCTTCCCAGAAGAAAGATTGCAAATCTTGGACCCATTCGAAATAAGAAACAGTAACTCCACCAGCATTAGCCAAAACATCAGGTACCACTATCTTATTCTTTCCAAGAAGAATCTTCTCCGCTTCTGGAGTAGTAGGCCCATTAGCACCTTCTATAATTACCCTCGCTTTTATATTATCCGCATTATTTTCAGTAATAACCCCTTCCAACGCAGCAGGTATTAAAACATCAATATCTTCCAATTCTAACAACTCCTTATTAGTTATCTTTGAATAATCTGGATAAGAAGTTATTTGCTTATTTGGATTTTGCATAACCCAATCAAACACATTAGGTATGTTCAAACCATTTGGATCATAGATTCCACCACTAACATCGGATACAGCAACAACTTTATAGCCCGTTCTATAAGCATCAAGTGCTGCATGAGAGCCCACATTACCAAAACCTTGTATCGCTATTCTTACGTTTTCAGGTTTAAGGTCTAACTTTTTCACTAATTCATTAAGAATAAAAATCACGCCTTTACCTGTTGCTTCGACCCTACCCTTAGAACCACCAATTTCTATAGGCTTACCAGTAACAACCCCAGGAGAAGTGTAACCTACTGCCATGGAATAAGTATCCATAAACCATGCCATAGTTCGAGGATTCGTATTAACATCAGGTGCCGGAATATCTTTTTCAGGCCCAATAATAGGAATTAATTCAAAAGCATATCTTCTTGTAAGTCTTTCTAATTCTCCTTCGGATAATTGTTTTGGATCAACTTTAACTCCACCCTTAGCACCACCATAAGGTAAATCCATTACAGCGCATTTCCAAGTCATCCACATTGCCAAAGCTCTTACTTCATCAAGAGTAACGTTTGGATGGTATCTAAAACCTCCTTTTGTAGGTCCAAGAGCAAAATTGTGCTGAACTCTATAACCTGTAAATATTTTTACACTTCCATCATCCATCCTAACAGGGATAGATACAATGAATTCCCTTTTAGGATGCTTGAGGTATTCTAAAACCGACGGCTTTAATTTTATAAAGGAGGCAACCTCCTCCAATTGCTTTACGGCCATCTCATAAGGATTTATTTCTGTTGTTACCATAATCTCCTTTCCTCCCCTTTACCAGTAATCCTCAATTTATTACTTCTAAAACTCCTTATCAAAACCTCTTATGAGAAATTCAAACCCTCTTATAAATATGAATTAAATGATTAAATTTTTCTGAAAGTTCTAAAATTTTTTGATTCAACAAGCAATCTCGGTATACCCAATTGTTTTCACTTGTCCCTGGTTTATTCATCCTGTATTTTTCATCCAAATCAAGAACATCCTGAATAGGAACTACTACCAAATTTGCTATGGAAGAAAACAAAAGTTTTACTAATTCATCGGTAATATTACATTCATCGAGATTTTGAATGCCGACGTATTTTTTTATAAATTCTACATTAGGATTTTCTTGTCTAAACCATCCTTTGGTCGTATTATTATCATGCGTTCCTGTATAAGCAACCAAATTTTTATCGTAATTATGTGGTAAATGAATATTATCAGGATCAGAAAAAGCGAATTGTAAAACCCTCATTCCCGCAATATTATAATGTAATCTAAACATATTGACATCTTCCGTAATAATTCCCAAATCCTCAGCAATGATAGGTAAAACCGGTTTGTAATCAAGTAACGTATCAAAAAATTCATAAGGCTTTCCTTCAACCCAAAAACCATTCTTAGCAGTTTTTTCACCATACTTAACACTCCAAAAAGCAACTAAACCCCTAAAGTGATCTATCCTAACCCAATCATAAATCTTAAAAGCAAACATCAATCTATCTATCCACCATTTAAAATCTTGTCTTTCCAATTCGTTCCAGTTGTAAACTGGATTACCCCATAACTGTCCATCCTCAGAAAAATAATCAGGAGGCACACCCGCAACAAACTCAGGATAACCATAAGAATCTAACAGGAAAATACTCCTATTTGCCCAAACATCAACACTATCATGCGAAACATATATAGGAATATCCCCCAAAATCAAAATACCATTAGCATTTGTATACTCCTTAAAACTTAAATACTGTTTCAAACTAATATACTGCGTAAAAACGTAAAAGTAAAAAATATCAGGATCAACAAGGTTAAATAATTTTTGCCAATCTATGTTTTCATAGTATTTAAACTTTTCATCCCATTCATACCAAGGTTTACCATTTTCGATTTGCTTTATAGAATAAAAAGCAGCGTAATTCCTTACCCACTGATTTTGATTAATAAACTTTTCAAGCTCGCCTAATATACCATTTTTTACTCTCTGATAAGCTTTCTTAAGAACTCTATCTTTAAAAGTAAAATTTGAAACATAATCTATTTTATCTTCATTTTCAGATATTTCAAATTCCAGTAAAATTTCTTCAACATCTTTTTCATCAACCAAACCTTCATTTACTAAATTATCGACTGATAAAAAAGAATATTCCAAGCCCAAAGCCGAGTTACCTGAATAAGGAGAAAAACTAATCCTACATATTGGATTTATTGGCAATATTTGCAATACTTTAAATCCCATACCTTTAATTAAGTTTAATACTCTATAATTCCCCCAGTCTCCACAAAAAATGTCAAACTTTCCATTTTTGAAAAAAGATTGAATAGGGTAAAGTATTCCCGCTTTCCGCTTTAAAAGCATCAATATCCCCCTTTCTTTATTTTCTATCTTCTTATAAAAAGATTAACTAAAATAGTTAAAACAATAGAAAGCACAATACTTAAGATAATAGAAGTTGTAATAGGAAAATGAAAAGAGAAATTATCATGCGAAAAATGAATATCCCCTGGCAATTTACCCAAAAAATTATCAAATCTTGATATAACGATAAAAAAAACCCCAGTTATTATTAAAATTATCCCAACTAAATCCATCATCTTCATTGCTATCTAATTTTTCAACCCTTTGCTTTAATTTTTTGGTACAAATCTTTAATTTTTCCAGGCAACTTTTGATTAACTATATTTTCAGCTAAAATAGCGCATTCTATAAGCTTTTCCAAATCGATACCCGTATTTATTCCCAAAGTATGGAGCATATATACTGTATCCTCGGTTGGTATGTTACCCGAAGCATTTGGAGCAAAAGGGCAACCTCCCAAACCACCAATAGAACAATCAACATATCTTATTCCCTGACTAATTGAAACAAAAAGATTAACCAATCCAATTCCCCTGGTATCATGTAGGTGTATGATAAAATTAACAGATGGGAATTTTTCGCGCAAAATATTAATGTATTTATAAATTTGCCCTGGAACAGCCTCTCCCGTAGTATCGGCTAACATTATATTCTTTACTCCATAAGAATCCCAAAACCTAACTATTTTAATAACTTCACTAATATCGACATGTTTTTGTATAGGACATCCAAAAGCAGCAGAAACTCCTCCCTCCAAAACAATACCATTATCATTACAAATCTTTATCATTTCTTCTGCTTCCTTAAAAGACTCCTCAATCGTCCTATTGTTATTCCTCTTATTCAATTCTTGGGATGCAAAAATAGTGGTATTCAAATACTTTACTCCTTTTTCCACCGCTCTTTGAACTCCCTTAACGTTTAAAACCAAACAAGCATATACAATTCCTTCATGCCTATCGATTAAATTTAAAACTTCATCAGCATCGGCCAAACTGGGAACCAATTTGGGATTAACAAAAGATGTTACCTCAATATATTTTAATCCCGTTAAATTAAGAGAATTTATCAATTCCACTTTTTTGGATGTTTCGATAAAATTTTTCTGTATTTGAAACCCTTCCCTTGGTCCTAATTCTCTAATAAAAACAAAATCAGGAAAATCATAGTTAACAAAGCTCGGCATTTTTTCTACTAATAACTCTACCATAATAACCAAAGTGTCAGGTTTTGTATTCCGCATCCCTGACAAGCGGAAATCTTATATTCACCTTTCATTTGGTTCTCTATACGGTTTAATACCATAATGTGATATAACAATAGCAGCAGCATCCCTAAATATTGGTGCAGCAACTTGCCCACCATAATACATTCCCACAGGCTCCTTAACAGAAACAACTATAACGTATTGAGGATCAAAATAAGGGAAAAAACCAACAAATGAAGCAACATATTTTCCTGCCCTATATCCACCAGTAGGAGAAGGCATCTGAGCAGTCCCCGTCTTACCAGCACAAAAATATCCAGGTATCTCTGCTTTCTTTCCAGTTCCCCTAACCACAACACTCCTCATATACTTCCTAATCTCACTAACCGCCCAATCAGATAAAACCTTATCTTTCAAAACATTCTTATCTTTTATAAAAGTCAATGGCACTTTATATCCTCCATTGGCAATAATAACAGCTAATCTAAGAATATGTAAAGGTGTTATAGCAATTCCTTGCCCGAAGGAAATAGTAGCAAATCGAATATTAGGTTCATCCTTTAAATCCCCGACTAATGGCTTAACATCAGAAGGATGCTCAACTCCCGAATACTCGTAAAAACCCAATTTTTCCAGATATTCCATAAATTTTTTTCTTCCTATCCTTTGCATTAAACTTACAGTCCCCACGTTAAAAGAATAAGTGAGAATATCCTCCATCGTCTCATAACCTGATGTATAAAGTCCATCATCTGCATTATTAATAACCCATCCATCGACAACTATAGTTGGCCCACTAAAGAATTTTTCAGTAGAAGATAAGCCTGTATCCAAAGCAGTAACAACAGTAAAAATTTTGAATATTGATCCCGGTTCATAAAGTTTGTTTATTCCACCAATGACAAAATCGTTATGATCCCTTTCAGCACTAACACAAGCTAAAATTTCACCTAACTTATTTGCAACTACTACAGTAACTTCAGAAGCCTTGTGTTCTTCTAATTTTTGATAAGCTAACTCATAAATACTTGCTTGTAATGACACATCAAAAGATAGAATAACATTTTTCCCATCAATCGGAGGCTGATACTTGATAATTCTATTGTAATTCGGATTTCCTAAGGCATCAAACATAAGCTCATAATATCCATCCTTACCTTTTACATCATAACCATTTTGATCCAAGTACAATTCCATTCCTTCAATACCTTTTTCATCAATATCAACTTGCCCAATTATGTCCCTCATACACTGAAAATTATACATTCTTTTTCCCGTTGGCTCTCTAATTATTTCAATTCCTTCAAATGGGACTTTTTGGAGATTATCGATTTTATAAGCAAATTTTCTTGCCAAGAAATAGAATGGTACATTTTCTTCTTTTAGATCCTTTACTAAATCTATAAATTTCTGCATGGAGATATTTACACCCAATTGAGAGATATAGTCGTATATTTGGGATAATTTTTCTGTTTGTATTCTTTGTGGTCTAATAGCAATACTGTATGCTGGTAAAGAGTAAGCTAAAACAACACCATTTCTATCAAGGATCTTTCCTCTAAAAGCAGGTATTTCTACTTTTCCAACACTTTGCTCCCTAAATTTTTTTTCAAAAAATTCATGTTTAAATAAATGAATATCTATCAATTTATAAACTATCAAAGCACAAAAAAAACAAAAAAACAGATATAATAACAAAGTTCGTTTGTAAAAAACTTTCTGAAAATCCCTATGCTTCATTAACTAATTAAGCTAATCAAACCCTTTGATAACATCTCTTTTAGTTATAGATTTTTCTCTATTCTATAAAATTCCTGCTGATTATACTAATTCTTTTAATACAGCCTTAACCTGAGCTTTGACATTAGCTTCAAAACCATAAATCGGCTGACTTAATTCATACCTAACATAAAACTTCTCGATCATCATATTGAAAATTTCAGTAAACTTCTTATTAAATTCCTCTTCATCACAATCTTTTCTTAAATTAACCTTATCGATAAAATTAATAATACTTCTAACGTATAATTCTAAACTTTCCTCAGACAATTTCAAAAAATCTCTAACATCGGAGAAAGATTCAAAATACAAAATATGCGGCAGCAAAAAGTTATTAACCTTTTCTCTTAAAACAAGCTCCTTAAGCGAATTATAGGAAGATACATATAGATTATAACTTGTTAAAAATTCTGGTAAAACAAAGGAGAATTTATAATTTGGAACCCCCATACTTTCAGCCATAATCAATGCTTTGTATTTATTAAGATAATAAGCCACGGTGTCTTTCGTATGTCCCGGAGAGTAAATTGCCAAAACTTCATCAACCATTAATTCTTTGCTTTCTGAAAAATCAAAAGCCACATCCAAATTAAAAACCTCAAACTCGAATTCACCAATTTTATTATATTTCCTTATTTCCTCGGAATCAAGTTTATCGAATTTTCTTATTATTTCCAAAGCATTCTTTGATTCCATTACTTTCTCAATATTTTTATGCCCATAAACTTTTAAATCCGGAAAAAACTTCTTTAAAACAGGAATACCACCTAAATGATCATAATGAGAATGAGTGAGAAAAACAACTTTTTTCCATTCCAATTTAGAAATTTCATTAACGAGAAGGTAAGCCCAAGCAGTAACAGAAGCATCGAATAAAAATCCTTCTATTAAATAAAGGAAAGTATAGGGAGAGCCCAAAACCCTCCCAAAAGAAGTCTCCTTTACATAAAAGTTCTTTAAATAATTCTCCCTTATTTTAGAATTATGCTCAATATTTATCAAGCTTTAACCTCCTCCTTCGCCAAACCCATACTTTTTTGACTATGCTTTTTTAATTCTTCTTGAGCCTCTGGAGTATCAAGCAATGAACCCTTATTTGAAATATATACAGCAATGGATAGAATAATCAAAGAGATAAGTACCACAGCAAACCTAATAGAAGGATTAAGAGATTCTAAAGTTGCCAAAACAGGAGCAAGTAGTAAAGCAACAAGATTTATAACCTTAATCAATGGGTTTATAGCAGGCCCTGTTGTATCCTTTAGAGGATCACCAACGGTATCACCAACAACAGCAGCTTTGTGATATTCTGTTCCTTTACCCCCTAAGAATCCCTCTTCTATCTTTTTCTTGGCATTATCCCAAAGTCCCCCAGTATTTGCCATATATACTGCCAAAAGTTGTCCTACCAAAATAACACCACCTAACAAAGCCCCAAGAGCATCAGCACCAAAAAGAAAACCAATAAGAATAGGAGAAAAAACTCCCAATATACCAGG
>Ga0105160_1000259_pt1 | contig 26888 bp, 28 predicted proteins | sample GXS110809BmetaG_FD_89591 | JGI IMG/M metagenome (GOLD analysis project Ga0105160, IMG submission 89591) | Hot spring microbial communities from Gongxiaoshe hot spring, China to study Microbial Dark Matter (Phase II) - GXS 110809B | ecosystem: Environmental > Aquatic > Thermal springs > Hot...
CTCAAGGCCCTGGGGGTGGAGCTCGCCGGGGGGCAGGGGAGGCTCTCCGGTAAGGTCCTCAGGCTCGCCCACATGGGGCTTCCGGCTTTGGAGTCCTTCCCCGCCTTCGCCTTCGCCCTCTGCAGGGCCTTAAGGGGGCTGGGGAAGGAGGGACCCTTCGGGTCCGCCCTGGAGGCGGCGCTTCTGGAGATGGGGGTGAGGTAGATGAGGCACAGGGTGTTGGTGACGGGGCAGATATCGGAGGAGGGGCTTAAGGTCTTGAGGTCCGACCCCGATCTGGAGCTGGTGGTGAGGCCCGGGCTCAAGGGGGAGGAGCTCCTGAGGGAGATCGCCTCGGCGGACGCCATAGTGACCCGAAGCGAGACGGCGGTGGGCAAGGAGCTGATGGAGGCGGCCCCGAGGCTTAAGGTCATAGGGCGCGCCGGGGTGGGGGTGGACAACATAGACCTGCAGGAGGCGAGCAGGAGGGGCATAGTGGTGGTGAACGCCCCCATGGGCAACACCATCGCCGCGGTGGAGCTCACCATGGCGCTGATGCTATCCCTTCTTCGGAAGGTCCCGTGGGCCAGGGAGTCCGTCCTCAAGGGGGAGTGGGATCGGAAGCGCTTCATGGGGGTGCAGCTCTACGGCAAGACCCTGATGGTGGTGGGGCTCGGGAGGATAGGGAGCCGGGTCGCCGCCAGGGCCAGGGCCTTCGGGATGAACGTCCTGGCCTACGACCCCTACGTGAAGAGGGACAAGGCCGAGTCGGTGGGGGCCAGGCTGGTGGACGACCTGCTTCTGGGGCTATCCCAGGCCGACGTTCTCACCGTCCACACGCCCCTCACGGCCGAGACCCGCGGCATGATAGGGCGGAGGGAGCTTCGGGCCATGAAGAGGGGTTCCTTCGTGGTGAACTGCGCCCGCGGAGGGGTGATAGACGAGCTGGCGCTGGTCGAGGCCATAAAGGCCGGGCACATAGCGGGGGCGGCCCTGGACGTCTACTGCGAGGAGCCCTTGCCCCTCGATAGCCCCCTAAGGGACCCGGAGGTGGCCGAGAAGGTGCTCTTCACGCCCCACATAGGGGCCAACACCTTCGAGGCCCAGGACATGGTGGCCGTCATCTGCTGTAAGAACGTCCTCCACGCCCTGAAGGGCCTTCCCTGCGAGAACGCGGTCAACCTCCCCTTCTGCGAGGAGAGCCTCTCCGAAAGGGAGAGGGCCTTCCTCAGGCTGGCCAGGGCCATGGGCCACATAGGGGCGGGGCTCCTGGAGGGTAGGCTCCAGCGGATCAGGGTCTCCATGAAGGGGCCTCTCTTCGCGGAGGAGGACGTCGCCCCCTCCTTCGAGATGCCCTACCGCTACAGGAGCTACACGGTGGCCGCCCTGAAGGGGGCTATGGAGGTCTTCGGTGGTCCTGAGGTATCCTTGATGTCGGCCCCCGTCCTGGCCGAGGAGAGGGGGCTCTCGGTGGAAGAGCTCACGGAGGAGAGGGGAAGCGTCTTCGTCAACACCCTGGAGATCTCCCTGATGGCCGAGAGGGAGGAGCTCTCCGTGGTGGGCACCGTCACCGAGGACATGAGGGAGAGGGTGATATCCATAGGGGGATACTACATAGAGTTCGTCCCCAAAGGACACCTCCTCTTCTTCCTCAACAGGGACAGGCCGGGGGTGATAGGGAGGGTGGGCACCCTCATGGGCGACAACGACATAAACATAGCCAACTTCGCCCTGGGCAGGAAGAACGGAGGGGGGCTCGCCATGGCGGTGGTCCAGCTGGACAGCCCTCTCCCCAGGGCCCTGGTGGAGAAGATCTCGGCCATGGACGACATCATATGGGCGAGACAGGTGGAGCTTTAGCCTAGTTCGCCCAGGAGGGGGTGCTTCGGTCGATGAGGCTGTTTCTGGCCAGGCATGGAACCACCGTGTGGAACGAGCTTGGGCTCTACCAGGGGAGGAAGGACACGGAGCTAAGCCCCGTGGGCCTCTCCCAGGCCAGGGCCCTGGGGGAAGCCCTCAGGCCCATCCCCTTCGACGCCATCTACTCCAGCCCCCTAAGGAGGGCCCTGGACACCGCCCTCCTGGTCGCCGAGGGGAGGGGGATGGAGGTCTCGGTGGACGAGGACCTATCCGAGATAGACCACGGGGAGTGGGAGGGGAAGAGCCGGGACGAGGTCAGAGCCCTCTTCCCCCACGAGCTGGAGGACTGGCTCAGGGCGCCTCACCTGGTGAGGATGCCGGGCGGAGAGAGCCTGGAGGACGTTAAGAGGAGGGTCCTCTCCTTCATGGGGCGGATCTATGGCTCGGGCTTCGAGCAGGTGCTGGCGGTCTCCCACGACGCGGTCATAAAGGTGATGCTCTGCACAGTCTGCGACGCCCCGTTGAGCTCCTTCTGGAGGTTTCAGGTGGCCAACGGGGCCTTCTCGGTGATAGAGCTCAGCTCCCCCACCTCCGGGAGGCTGGTGCTGCTGAACGAGTCCTGCCACCTGGGAGCGGGCTTCTCCTTCCCCGAGCAGAGGGGCCTCTAGGGACGATCCCTGGGGGCGCGATGGCCATCGCGCCCCCAGGGTGCTTCCCGGCGCGGGCCCTATACCTCCATCTCCTCCCCGGGGGCGAGGATCACCACCTTGGCCCTGTCCCCCACGAGGGAGACGAACTCCTGGGGTTTTGCCTCTATCACGGGCCAGGTGTTGTAGTGGAAGGGGACCACCACCCTGGGCTTTATCAGGTCCACCGCTATGGCGGCGTCCTTAACGTCCATCACGTAGTTGCCCCCTATGGGGAGGAAGGCCACCTCCACCGGCTCGTGCTGCAAAAGCCCCATCTCGGCCGAAAGCCCGGTGTCCCCGGCGAAGTAGAGCTTCTTGCCCTCCACCTCTATCACGAAGCCGCAGGGGTTCCCGCCGTAGATGATCTCGCTGCCCTCGATTATGCCCGAGCCGTGCAGGGCAGGGGTGACCTTGACGCTGCCGAAGGGGAAGCGATATCTGCCCCCCACGTGCATGGAGTGGACCTTGAGCCCCTTGGACTGGAGGTAGTTGGCCAGCTCGAACACAGCCACCGCGGTGGCGCCGGTCCTCCTGCCGATCTCCACCGCGTCCCCCAGGTGGTCTCCGTGGCCGTGGGTGACGAACAGGTAGTCCAGCTCCCTGAAGTAGGAGGGCCCCACCGGGGCCTGGGGGTTCCCGGTGAGGAAGGGATCCACCAGCGCCCTTATCCCCCTCCCCTCCAGGTAAAAGGCCGCGTGTCCCAGAAATCTGACCTTCGCCATCCTCCGCACCTCCTCACCTTAAGCTCTCGGGAGACGGGGATGTCTCCACCAGAAGGGAGTCCTCCCTCACCTCCACCCGGGAGAGCCTCCCGGGGAAGGCCAGCTTGTCCAGGTCCAGAAGGGGCTGGATGCGGTTTACGACCGGCTCGGCCCTGCTCCTGGGTATCTCCAGGCCGTCGACCCTCATGGTGTAGTCCGAGACGTAGACCTTCCTGCCCCTCACCACCTCTAGCTTCCCCTCCAGCACCACGTGGGTCCGGAAGGGCAACCCCGAGAACTTGTAAAGCCCTTCCCCCCTGATCCAGCCGTCCTTCAGGTCGAAGCGGATGAAGAGCCAGCCGCTCCTCCTGCCGGGTGGGTACTTGAGGAGGAAGAAGTCGTTTACGTCCTTCTCCAGCACCCGCATCCTCAGGGTGGCCAGCTCCGCCGACCTCATCTCGGCCGTCTTCCTCCACTCCTCCTCTCTGTTGAAGACCGCCCCCAGGGCGGCGGCCGTGAGCTCCTCTATCCTCATCCCGTCTATCCTGATCCCCCTGGCCTCCAGGAAGAAGCGCTCGAACCTCACCCCGTCTTCCAGGACCAGCGGCGGTGCGGTGGTCAGGCGGAGGCTGTCGGCGGAAAGCTGCCTCGCTAAGGCCTCGTAGAGGGGCGGGTAGAAGTCCCCCTCCGCCCTCGAGGCTGTGGGCAGGAGCAAAGCTACGGCCAAACCCATCGCCATGGCGCTAAGACCGAGGTAGCGCGCGAACCTCAACGCCGTGACCTACCTCCTTCCTCTTCGTTGCCTTTAATGATAACATATAGAGCGATCCTTAGGCTTGGCTCGAGGAGTGGTGGCCTTGGAGGGCTTCTCCGTGGGGTGGGTTCTGTGCGCCGTGGCCTTCGCCCTGGCTTCGGCGCTGCTGTGGAGGGGTCGTCTCTTCGCCCTCTTCCCCGGCCCCAAGAGGGCCTTCATGCTGGACGTCCTGATCACGGTGTTGCTGCTGCTGGGCTTCGTCCTGCTCCTGCCCGACAGGACGTCCCTGCCCCTGACCCTGGGCTGCGTCCTGTTCTCCCTGATAGGGCTCAGGGCTTCGTCGGAGGGTTTCGCGGAGCCCTGGGCGGCGTACGTCCTGGAGCTCCTGGCGAGCGCTCTGGTGGCCCTGGCGGGGCTGCGGATATCTTACGTCTACGTGGCCGGGAGCGGCTACGCCTACTTCTCCTACCCGGAGTCCCTGGCCTTCGGGGCCCTCTGGTGCTTCGCCATGGTGAGGGTCTTCCACGGCCTTGACAGGGTCCCGGGGATGGCGGGCTCCATGGGCCTCGCCACCACCTTCATGACCCTGGTCCTGGCCTTCCTCCAGGGGCAATCCCTCTACGAGGCGAAGGCGGTCGGGCTCTGGTGCGCCCTGGTCTTCGTCCTGTTCTGGCACAGGTTGCTCGGAGTCCACGTGAGCCTGGGCGAGTCCCTGAGCCGCACCGTGGGGTTTCTGGTGGCCTTCAGCTCGGCAGTAGGGGTTTCCAAGGGGGCCTTGCTCTTCTTCCTGCTGGTGCCCCTGGCGATGCTCGCGGTCCCCATTGTGGAGGTCTCCTACTCCTTCGTCTCCAGCCTGGTGCTGGGCTCAGGGGAGCTTTCCCCCAGCGCCGTCTACAGGACCCTCATGAGGAAGGGCTTCTCCCACGGGGAGGCGCTGGCCTTCTTCCTGGCCCTGACGGTCTACAGCGGCATGGGGGCTTTGCTCCTTTACTTCGCGGGGGGCGCGGCCCTGCCCTCGGTGGCGCTGGGGGGTTTGGCGCTGGCCTTCGCCTACAGGAGGTTGAGGAAGGGCTACATGGCCAGGAGGTTCATGGGGGGAGATCTGCTCGGGGTGCCCTTCGACGGCATAACCCTGGACGGGGCCGCCGCCAGGGTGGCCGGATGGATAGAGGGGAAGGACTCGCCCCGCTACGTGGTGACCCCAGATTCGCTCGCCGTCCTGCGCTACAGGGATGACGGGCTCTACAGGGACGCGGTGGCCGGGGCCTCGATGGTGCTGCCCGACGGCACCGGTGTGCTCCTGGCCTCGAGGCTCCTGGGGCTTCACTTCCCCGAGAGGGTCTCCGGCATAGACCTGGTGTTGAAGCTCCTGGAGATGGGGTCCAGGAGGGGTTGGCGCTTCTACCTGCTGGGGGGCGAGGAGGGGGTGGCCGAGGCGGCCTCGGAGAGGATATCTCGCCTCTACCCGGGCGTCGAGGTGGTGGGCTTTCGCCACGGCTACTTCGGTCCCTCCGAGGAGGAGGAGGTGGCCCGCTCCGTGAGGGAGTCCTCCCCCGACGTGGTGCTGGTGGCCATGGGGGTCCCCAAGCAGGAGATCTGGATGCGCCGCTGGGTTCCCTCCCTGGGGCCGGTGGTGGCCATAGGGGTAGGGGGGACCCTGGACGTCCTCTCCGGAAGGCTCAGGCGGGCGCCCCGCTGGATGATAGCGCTCGGCCTGGAGTGGCTCTACAGGCTCCTGCAGGAGCCATGGCGGATTCGAAGGGTGGCGAAGCTTCCGCTCTTCGTCCTGCTGGTGTTCTGGAGCTTCCTCTCTCGCCTCTGGACCGAGGACTAGGTCCTGTATAAGGTCCATCTCTCGTCTAAAGAGGTGGTCTCCTTGATAAGAGCGGCCGATTTCATGACCAGGGATCTCACCGCCGTAATGCCTACCGACCTGATAGAGGACGCGGTTCAGCTGCTTGCGGCCCACAGGCTCACGGGGGTCCCGGTGGTGGAGGAGGACTGGAGGCTGGTGGGCTTCCTCAGCGAGAGGGACGTGTTGAAGCTCGCCCTGCCCACCTTCCTGGAGATCGTCGCCGGCACCACCTTCCTGGAGGAGGATCAGATGCTGCTCTCCAAGCTCAGGTCCATAGGCAAGAGGAGGGTGGAGGAGGTCATGAACCGGGAGGTCGTATGCGTGGACGTCAACGCGAGCCTGCTCTCGGTGGCCGACCTGCTGATAAGGGGAAGGGTCAAGCGCCTGCCGGTGGTGGACGGGGGGAAGCTGGTGGGCGTGATAGACCGGGGCTCTTTCTGCGAGTTCATGCTGGAGGGCGACCATGGAAAGGGTAAACCCTAAGGGTTCGCTTGAACCCCCCGGCCTGGAGGCCGACTCCCGCATAGCCCGCGCCAGGGAGGCCCTCCTGGAGAGGGAGAGGGCCTTGAAGAGGGAGCTCGCCCAGATGTACCTGGGGGCGCTGGAGCTCGCTCGGGTCAAGAGGGAGAACACCTTGGCCCAGTACGAGTCGCGCCTGCTGGAGGAGATGGGGGCCGACCTAAAGGGGCTGGAGGATAGGCTCAGGGGGGAGCTGGCTAAGAGGCTTTCGAAGCTGGAGGAGGCCATGCTCTTCCTCAGGGGTTCTCTGGAGGAGGAAGTCGAGGCCATAGCGAGGAGGGTCCTGGGCGAGGAGGTGCCCAAGGGTTGATAGTCGACATGTCGCTGGTGCGGGTGGTGGCCCTCTCCTCGGTCAAGGAGGAGCTGGTCGAAAGGGTCCAGGAGCTGGGGCTTTTGCACCTGGAGATGTCGAGGGCCGCCTCCTCGGGGGAGAGGGCTCAGGACCTGAAGAAGCTTTACGCCCTGGTCATGAAGCTTCGGGGGGTCCTGGACTTCCTGGGGGTCAGGGAGAGGCCCCTGGACGCCTCGGCCCTCGAAGAGATGAGGAGGAAGCTGCCGCGGGAGCTGGAGTCGGTGGCCTCGGAGATAGAGCACAGCCTGGACGTCCTCTTCGAGCAGGTGAGGGACCTCTCGATGAGGCTGGAGGAGATGTCCCGCCTCCACGAGGTGGCGCACCGCTACCTGAGGCTCGCCAACCACGCTCTCCCCTTCGTCAGGTCGGCCCAGAGGGATGGGAAGGGGTGCCTGGTCCGCTGGGTCGAGGCCGAGAGGATGGAGGGGGTCCTCTTCGCCCTCGCGCCCCTCCACTCCAGGGGGGTCAGGCACGTGGTCTTCGAGCACGGCAGGGAGAGGGAGTGGAGGGTCCTGGGGCTCTCCTTCCCTCCGGCCCTCCTGGAGGAGATCTCCGAGCTCCTCAAGGGCTTTCCCGTCTACGAGTTCTCCTTGCCCCCCGAGCTCTGGCGGGGCGACCTGCTCGCCTCCCTCGAGGAGGTGGTCAGGATATGCTCCGACTACCCCGAGGAGATCGCATCCCTCAGGGCGAAGGTGAAGGGCGTATCCGAGAGGTGGAGCGACAGGTTGCTCAGCCTCCTCTACCTCCTGGAGGACCGGATAGCCCAGCTGGAGGCCTTGAACGCCTTCTCCAGGGACGACCAGGTCTTCGACATGGTGGGGTGGATCCCGACCCGCGACTTCGAGTCCTTCTCCAGGGATCTGAAGGAGCGCTTCGGCGACAGGGTTTTGATCTACCGTCGGGACGTCTCAGCCGAGGAGTGGGACCTGGTTCCGGTCAAGATCGAGAACAGGCCCCTGTTCTCCCCCTTCGAGATCTTCCTGAAGCTGGTCTCGTTGCCCCGGTACGGGAGCTTGGACCCCACGCCCCTGGTGGGGGTCTTCTTCCCCCTCTTCTTCGGCATGATGGTGGGGGACGTGGGCTATGGCCTGCTCATGCTCTCGCTCTCCCTGTGGGGGCAGAGGAGGTGGGGGGATAGGCCCCTGGTCAGGCAGGCCATGCAGGTGCTGCGCGTCTGCTCCCTCCAGGCGATCCTCTGGGGCTTCGTCTTCGGGGAGCTCTTCGGCGAGCTGGGGCACGAGCTGTTGCACATGAGGCCCCTTTGGGTCAACAGGCTCGAGGCGATAGCGCCCACCATGGTCTTCTCGGTGGCGCTGGGGGTCTTCCACCTGGTCCTGGGGCTGGCCATAGGGGCGATAAACCGCTTCAGGGCGGGGGACGAAGGGCACGGATGGGCCAACCTCGCCCTGATAGGGGTCCTGGTGGGTCTCTTCGGGCTGCTCATGGAGCTGGTGGGCCTGGTCCCCGGGCTCTTCAGGCACGCCTCCGTGGCGCTTTTGTCCGTGAGCATCCCGCTTCTCCTGGTGAAAGGGGGCATCTGGGGGCTTATAGAGGCCTTCGGCGTCCTGGGCAACGCCCTGAGCTACGTGAGGCTCATGGCCATAGGGCTCTGCTCGGTCATACTGGCGGTGCTGGCCACCACCATGGGGGCCTACACGGGCTCCTTCCTGGCGGGGTTGGTGGTGGCGGTCCTCTTCCACCTGCTCAACTTCGTCCTGGCGATGGTGGACTCCTCCCTTCAGGGGGCGCGCCTTCACTACGTGGAGTTCTTCAGCAAGTTCTACGAGAGGGGAAGGAAGCTCTTCAGACCTTTCAGGAGGAGGGGTTATGCGGATGCTTGAGAAGGGTCTCATAGCTTTGGCTGCCGCTTTGGCCATAGGGATCCCGGCGCTCGCCACCGCGTACGCCATGGCCAAGATAGGGTCCGCGGGGAGCGGGGCCTTGGCCGAGAAGCCCGAGCTCGCCGGCACGGTCATAATAATGGAGGCCATCCCCGAGACCATGGTGATACTGGGCTTCGTGGTGGGCATAATGATCCTCTTCAGGCTCGCCTGAGAGGGGAGCAAGCCTTGGACGAGGTGGATCTCTTCGTCAGGTCCATGGAGGAGGAACACCGGCGCAGGATGGAGGCCCTGCGGGAGAGGGTCCAGAGCGCCGTGGTGAGGGCCCTCTCGAGGGAGCGGGCCAGGGCCGAGGCCGAGACGGCGGACCTGGAGAAGAGGATAAGGGAGGAGTGGAGGAGGCGAAGGAGGGCCCTGGAGGGGAGGTACGTCCTGCTCTACCACCGCGAGCTATCCGCCAGAAAGGCCTCCCTTCTGGCCTCCGCCCGCGACAGGCTCGAGGCCGAGGTGAAGAGGAGGGTGCTGGCGGGGCGGGAGGGGTTCTTAAGGGCCCTGGTGCGGGAGCTATCCCACCTCGCCTCGGAGGGGTCGGTGCTCCAGGTCCCGCCGGAGGACGTGAGGGCGGCCAGGTCCCTGGTCGCGGAGATGGGCCTTCCCGTGGAGGTGGAGGGCGCGCCGGACCTCTCCCTGGGGGTGAGGCTGGTCCTGCCCGGGGGGAAGGTGGTGGCGGAGAACACCCTGGAGGGGAGGATGGAGAGGGCGAGGGTGGAGCTCGCCCTGGCCTGTGGCAGGGTTTTTGGGAAGGCTGTTAGGGGCTGAGTCCAACTACGACTACGTGTGCGCCAGGGTCAGGGGGATGGGGAGTCGTCTGCTCTCCTCCGCCGACGTGAGGGAGCTGGGGATAAGGTGTCCCTCCCTGGAGCTGTTGAGCTCGGCCCTGGAGAAGACCGACTACGGCCTGGAGATAGAGCTCAACTCCATAAGGGACTTCCCAGACGCCCTCGCCTTCCTGGAGGTCTCCATCTCCCAGAGCGTCGGCAGGTTCATCAGGAAGGTCCACTCCCTGGGGGTGGGGGAGACGAGGGACCTCCTGGGGATATACCTGCTCTGGGGGGACCTGCACAACCTGAGGATCTGCCTCAGGCAGCTGGCCTCCGGCTCGAGGGAGGGCTTCAGCCTCAAGGGGCTCGAGTTCTGGAGCGAGGCTCCCACCTCCTTCTACGAGGAGCTGCTCTCGGCGGAGGGGATCTCGAGGGCGAGGGATCTGGCCATATCGCTGGGAAGCCCCATCTCGCAGGCCTTCGTGGAGGCGGTCTCCGTCCTGGAGAGGACGAAGAGCCTGGCCTCGGCGGAAAGGCGCCTCTTCCTCTCCTACAGGGAGGAGGTGGAGGGGCGCCTGTCGCTTTACAGCTCTTACAGCGCCAGGAGGGTCAGGGAGGCGGTAGGGGTCTATCTGGACGTGATGAACGTCGTGGCCTTCATGAGGCTGGGCGCAGGGCGCTCGGGCAGGGGAGAGGACCTGTTCCTCGGGGATGGTCTCTTTCTGGACGCGAAGCGGTGGAGGGCGGCGCTGGAGAAGGGGATGGGCGCCCTGGTGGTGGGGACGCCCTACGAGTCGCTGGTGGTCTTCGGGGATCCCCTGGCCTCGGAGAGGAAGCTCGAGAGGTATTTCCTGGAGAGGATGTGCTCCATGTACAGGGGCGATCCGATCTCCGTGGACGTCCCCTGGGGCTACATGAGCCTCAAGAGGCGGGAGGGGATGAACCTTCGGATCCTGGCTGTGGGCATATACTTCGGCAGGCCGCTGGAGGAGGTCTTCGCCAAGTTCGTCTAGGGGGGGTCCTTTTGGCGGGTAAGGTCCTTTGCGTGGGCAGCGCTCCGTTCGTGGAGGTCCTGGAGATGCTGGGCTTCGAGGGGTTGGTCCTCAGGGGCGGCGACGAGGAGCTCGCCGCTCTGCTCCGATCGCTCCCGAGCGAGGTGGAGGTGGTGGTGCTGGAGGAGTCGATGGCCGGGGCTTTCGGTCCTTCCTCCAGGAGGGTCGTCTCCTCCAGGGCCGTGCCCTTCGTGCTCCTCCCTGGGGGGATGGGAAGGGATGGGTGAGGCCAGGGTCTTCGGGGTTTACGGCCCGGTGGTGGCGATAGAGGGCTTCAGGAGGATCTCCCTCTACGAGGTGGCGAGGGTGGGGGAGGAGGGACTGCTGGGGGAGGTCATAAAGGTCCAGGGGAGTAGGGCCTTCGTCCAGGTCTACGAGGAGACCTCGGGCGTGGCCCCGGGCGACCCGGTGAGGCTCACGGGCGAGCCCCTGACGGTGGAGCTCGGGCCCGGGCTTTTGGGGAGGATCCTGGACGGGCTCGGCAGGCCCCTGGACAGGGTGGAGGACCCGTTCCTGGGGAGGGGCTTTGCGCTCTCAGCCCTGGACAGGGAGGTGGGCTTCAGGTTCACCCCCCTCGCCAGGGAGGGGGAGGTGCTCTCCCCCGGGGATCTGATAGGGGAGGTCTTCGAGACCAGGAGCGTAAGGCACAGGGTGATGTATCCCGCCGACGCGAAGCCCGCCAGGCTGGTGGAGGTGGCCAAGGAGGGGTTCTACAGGGTCGACGACGTGGTAGCCAGGACCGAGAGGGGCGAGGAGATAAGGCTTTGCTCCCGCTGGAGGATAAGGGTGCCCAGGCCTGTCGGGAGCAGGCTTCCCTTCGGGGAACCGCTTCTCACCGGCACCAGGGTGATAGACACCCTCTTCCCCGTGGCGGTGGGAGGGGCGGCGGTCGTCCCGGGGGGCTTCGGCACCGGGAAGACCGTCACCCAGCAGTCCCTGGCCAGGTTCTGCGCGGCCGACGTGGTGATATACATAGGCTGCGGCGAGCGGGGAAACGAGATGACGGAGGTGCTGGAGGAGTTTCCGAGGCTGATCGATCCCCGCACGGGGCACTCCCTGATGGAGAGGACGATCCTCATAGCCAACACCTCCAACATGCCCGTGGCGGCCAGGGAGGCCAGCCTCTACCTGGGGATGACGATAGCCGAGTACTACAGGGACATGGGCTACCGGGTGGCCCTCATGGCGGACTCCACCTCCCGCTGGGCCGAGGCCCTCAGGGAGATATCCGGGAGGCTCGAGGAGATGCCGGGGGAGGAGGGCTACCCCGCCTACCTCTCGTCGAGGCTCGCCCAGTACTACGAGAGGGCTGGGGTCTGCGAGTGCCTGGGCAGGCCCAGGAGGGAGGGCTCCATAACCGTGGTGAGCGCGGTCTCTCCCCCCGGAGGCGACTTCTCCGAGCCCGTCACCCAGGCCTCGCTAAGGCTCGCGGGGGCCTTCTGGGCCCTGGACAAATCGCTGGCCCAGAGGAGGCACTTCCCCTCCATCCACTGGAGGAACAGCTACACCCTCTACTGGGACGTGCTCTCGGGCTGGTTCGAGGCCGAGATGGGCAGGGAGTGGCTGGAGCTTCGCGACTTCCTGCGGTGGATCCTGGACAGGGAGGCCGAGCTGATGGAGGTGGTCTCCCTGGTGGGGAGGGACGCCCTGTCCGAGGAGGACCTCATGACCCTCGAGGTGGCGAGGCTCGTGAGGGTCTTCTACCTCCAGCAGAACGCCTTCGACCCGGTGGACTCCTGCACCCCCCTGAGGAAGCAGCTCCTGATGATGAGGGCGCTTAAGGCCATGTACGAGGGGGGCAGGGAGGCCTTGAGGAGGGGTGCCACCTACTCGCGCTTCCTCTCGCTGGACCTGGGTTCTCTCCTCAGGGACATGGCCGCCATGGAGTTCACCCATAACTTCGAGGAGAGGGCTTCGCCGCTCCTGGAGGAGATCTCCTCGCGGCTGGCCCGGCTGGGGGTGGTCTGATGGGATCCTTCTACTCCCTTCGCAGCAGGGAGGTCCTGGGGCTCAACGGGCCGCTCCTCTTCCTGGGAGGAGGGGTTAGATGCGGCTACGGCGAGCTGGTGAAGGTCGTCTCCGAGGGGGGCGAGGTCAGGTTCGGCCAGGTCATCCAGGTGGACGAGGATCTGGTGGTGGTCCAGGTCTTCGAGGGGTGCCTCGGGCTCTCCGTCCCAGGGACCGAGGTGGTCTTCGAGAGGGAGGTCTTCAGGGTGGGCCTCTGCGAGGACCTGGTGGGGAGGACCTTCGACGGCAGGGGTAGGCCCATAGACGGCCTGGGACCGGTGGTCCCCGAGAGGCTCGAGCCGGTGGTGGGAAGCCCCATGAACCCCGCCCAGAGGGTGACCCCCTCCGACTTCATAGAGACGGGCTTCTCCGCGGTGGACCTGATGAACACCCTGGTGAAGGGGCAGAAGCTGCCGGTCTTCGCCGGTGGGGGTCTTCCGGCGGCGGAGATAGCCGCCTCCATGGTCTTGAGCTCCCGGGTCAGGGAGGGCGACTTCCTGGTGGTGCTGGCGGCCATGGGGATATCCTCCAGGGAGGCCCAGTTCTTCCAGAGGCGCCTCTCCGAGGAGGGGGCCTCCAGGTTCGTCTTCTTCCTCAACCTCGCCTCCGACCCCGCCTCCGAGAGGCTTTTGACCCCCAGGTGCGCCCTCACGGTGGCGGAGTACTTCGCCTTCGAGCTGGGCTACGACGTGCTGGTGATCCTGATAGACATGCTCAACTACTGCGAGGCCCTGCGGGAGATAAGCGCTGCCAGGGAGGAGGTCCCCGGCAGGAGGGGCTATCCCGGCTACCTCTACTCCGACCTGTCCACCATCTACGAGAGGGCGGGTTGCCTCAAGGGGAGAAAGGGGACCTTGACCCAGGTCCCCATAGTCACCATGCCGGCCGACGACATGACCCACCCGGTGGTGGACCTGACCGGCTACATCACCGAGGGGCAAGTGGTGCTCTCGCGCAGGCTCCACTCCGCGGGGGTGTATCCGCCGATAGACGTCCTCCCGAGCCTGTCCAGGCTCATGAACAAGGGGATAGGGAGGGGGAAGACCTTCCCCGAGCACAGGGCCCTGGCCGATCAGCTGTACGCCTGCTACGCTCAGGCCAAGGACCTGGAGAGGCTGGTGGCGGTGATAGGCGAGGAGGGGCTCACGGAGGTGGAGAGGAGCTACCTTCGCTTCGGCAAGGCCTTCGAGGAGCGCTTCCTCTCCCAGAGGGGGAGGAGGAGCCTGGAGGAGTCGGTCCAGGCGGCCTGGGAGTGCCTGAGGATCCTCCCCAAGTCGGAGCTGGTGAAGCTGCCCAAGCACTACCTGGAGGCGAGGTACTGAGGAGGTGGCCCGCTTGGACGAGATCCTGTCGCCCAGCAGGGGGCTTCTGGCCCAGCTCAGGCAGAGGCTCAAGCTCGCCCTCTCGGGCAAGGAGATGCTCGAGCGAAAGAGGGACGCCCTCATAAGGGAGCTGGAGGACGCCTCCTCCAGGCTCGAGGAGGCCAGGGGGAGGGTCCTTCGCTTCTGGGAGGAGGCCCTCTTCCTCCTGGAGCTGGTTCGATCCCTGGAGGGCTCTGGCACCATAAGGATGGGCTCGGCCCTGCGCAAGGGTTCCATCAGGGCCATCGCCGCCCAGAGGCGCGTCATGGGCGCCAGGTACCACCAGCTCAGGCTGGAGAAGGCCCCAGCCCCCTTCGAAGGTGAGCTCCTGCTCTCCTCCATCAGGCTGGACGAGCTCCTGTCCAGAATCGACGACAACGTCGCCGTTATAGGGGAATATCTCGATCTTTTCCTGAAAGTTCAGGCCCTAAAAACTGAACTTAAAAGGACTAACAGGCGGATTGGGGCTATAGAGCGCAAGTTGATCGACCCGCTCAAGTGTGCTATATCTAGTGTGGTCCTGGCCCTCGAGGAGAGGGAGAGGGGCGAGCTGCTGGTGAGGAAGAGGCTCAAGAGGAGAAGGGGTGGGGCCTTTGCGCAGAGGGGTGAGGTTGCTCCCGGGGGACGTGCTTCGGCTCAGGAAGGCTCACCCCTGTGGGGGGAGGACCTGGGCCGTGGTGTCGGTGGGGATGGACGTGGAGGTGCGCTGCCTCACCTGTGGGAGGCTCGTCCGGTTGAGCCGGGCCAGGCTTGAGCCGCGCATAGTGGAGATAGTCCGTGAGGGTGAGGTTTCTGGCGGTGGGTAGGCCCGCCAGGACCTTCCTCCCCCTCCTGGAGATCTACCTCCAGAGGATAGGGGCCTTCTGCGGGGTGGAGCTCTCCTGGGTCAGGCCCTTCGGGGGGGACGAGGCCCTGGCGCGCAGGAGGGACGCCGAGGCGATGCTCTCCAGGGTGAGGGAGGGAGAGTTCCTCTACGTGGCCGACGAGCGGGGGCTCTCCTACACCTCCGAGGGCTTCGCCGAGGAGATCGGGGCGCTTAGGCGCAGGGGTTGTCCGGTGGCGTTCGGGGTAGGTGGTCCCTCGGGCCTGGAGCTCGAGGTGTTCTCCCGTCTGGGCGGAAGGTGTAGGGTTCTGTCCCTTTCGTCGATGACGCTGCAGCACGAGGTGGCGCTGCTGGTCCTGATGGAGCAGGTCTATCGGGCTTTCGCCATACTGGAGGGGCTTCCCTACCATCGGGGTGGAGGTGATGGCGTTGGGCGCCTTCGATAGGGTGATGAGGGAGGCGCAGAAGCTGCAGGCCAGGATGGCCAGGATCCAGCAGGAGCTGGGGGAGGAGAGGGTCGAGGGGAGCTCCGGCGGCGGCGCGGTGAAGGTGGTCTGCGACGGGCACCAGCGGGTTTTGGAGGTCAGGATCTCCCCGGAGGTGGTGGACCCCGACGACGTGGAGATGCTGGAGGACCTGGTCCTCTCCGCGGTTAGAGACGCCCAGGAGAGGAGCAGGCGGCTGGCCGAGGAGAAGCTGGGTGGGATTGGCCTTCCCGGCATGCCCTTCTAGGTGGTGTCGATGGGGTTTCTGCCCGAGGGAGTGGAGGAGCTGATAGGTGCTCTGTCGCTGGTCCCAGGGCTTGGGACCAGGACCGCCAGGCGGATGGTGCTGTACCTCCTCTCCAGGAGGGACGACCTGGCGGAGAGGCTGGGAGTTCTCCTCGTATCCCTTCGCAGGGACCTCTTCCCCTGCAGCTCCTGCGGCTTCATCACCGACGTGGACCCGTGCAGGATATGCTCCGATCCCTCCAGGGACAGGAAGCTGCTTTGCGCGGTCGAGTCCCACGAGGACCTGATAGCCATCGAGTCGGCGGGGTTCTACAGGGGTCTTTACCACGTGCTGGGGGGTCTCATATCGCCCCTGGAGGGGGTCTTCGCAGAGGACCTGAACCTGGAGGGGCTCTTGAGGAGGCTCGATGGGGTGGAGGAGCTGGTCCTGGCGTTGAGTCCCAGGCTCGAGGGGGATCTCACCTTCCAGGAGATCCTCTCCAGGTTGGGGGAAAGGCCTTTGAGGGTCAGTCGCCTATCCTTCGGGCTCCCCGTGGGGGGTAGCGTGAGCTTCTCCGACAGGGCCACCCTGCAGATGGCCTTCGAATCGCGCTTCCTGGTCAGGGGGTAATGGGTCTTGGGGGTCTCCTCCGAGAGGGAGAGGGCTAGGAGCAGGTTCTGGAGCCTTTTCGTCTGGGCCATAAGGCTGATATTCGCGCTGGTCTTCGGCATGACGGGCTACCAGCTGGTGGTCTACGGGGCCTCCTTCGGCTTCTACGAGCTCACCCCCAGGACCATGGTGGTCTGGGTGCCCATAGCCGTCAGCATGCCGGCCATCGTGGGCTTCGTGCTGGCCTCAGCCGTGCTGGACTGGGTCTATCGGGTCTCGCTGGTGGTGGAGACGGCGCTCCAGGGGGTTCCCCTGTCGGACATCCTCGCCGGGGTCCTGGGGCTCACGGTGGGGCTCTTCCTGGCCTTCCTCCTCAGCTTCCCCCTCTCGGACATCCCCGTGGTGGGGAGGTACCTGCCCATCCTCGCCAGCCTCCTCCTGGGGTACGTGGGCTTCACGGTGGCGGTCAAGAGGAGGGAGGACCTGGGCAAGCTCCTGGGGAGCATAGGGAGGCTCAGGGACAGGTTCAGGAGGGACGAGGACAAGGCCTCGGGGGGCTTCGAGGACAAGCAGCTCAAGGTGATAGACACGAGCGCCATAATAGACGGTAGGATCCTCGAGGTGGTGAGGACTGGCTTCCTGAGCGGCATGATAGTGGTGCCCAAGTTCGTTCTGTCGGAGCTCCAGCAGATAGCCGACTCCTCTGACCCCATCAAGAGGGCCCGCGGGAGGAGGGGGCTCGAGGTGCTGCAGGCCCTGAGGGAGATGCCCGGCAGCTGCGTGGTGATGGACGAGAGCACCCTCAAGGGGCTCGACGCCGAGAGCGTGGACGAGGGGGTCTTGAAGCTCGCCGACAAGCTCGGGGCCGACCTGATAGTGACCGACTACAACCTCAACAAGGTGGCCGGCATAAGGGGGATAAGGGTCCTTAACGTGAACGAGCTCGCCAACGCCCTCAGGCCTCTGGTGATGCCGGGGGAGGAGCTGTCGGTGGACGTGATAAGATATGGCAAGGAGGCCGACCAGGGCGTGGGATACATGGAGGACGGCACGATGGTGGTGGTGGAGGGAGGGGCCAGGTTCCTGGGCCAGAGGGTGGAGATAGTGGTGACCAGCGTGCTCCAGACCTCCGCCGGCAGGATGGTCTTCGGAAGGCCCAGGAGGGAGGGTCCCTAGGGTGTCCCCCTTCAGGGTGGGCGTGGGATACGACCTCCATCCCCTGGTCGAGGGAAGGCCCCTCTACATAGGTGGTGTGCTGGTGGAGTTCGAGAAGGGCCTCCTGGGGCACTCGGACGCGGACGTCCTGCTCCACGCCATAGCCGACGCGGTGCTGGGCGGCTGTGGGCTTCCCGACATCGGGATCCTGTTTCCCGCCTCCGACGAGCGCTATCGCGGCATCTCGAGTCGCCTCATCCTGGAACGCGCCCTCGAGATGGCCGGGGAGGCGGGTTTCAGGGTCTGCTTCGTGGACTCGGTGGTGGTGGCCCAGAGGCCTCGCCTCCTGCCCTATCTGGACAGGATAAAGGGGAGCGTCGAGTCCATGCTGGGCAGGGGTCTTTTCAACGTGAAGTTCAAGAGCCCCGAGGGCGTGGGGGCTCTGGGGAGGGGCGAGGCGATCTCGGCCACCGCGGTCTGTCTTCTGTGTAAGGAGGAGTAGGGTTTGGAGGGTTTCGAGGGTAAGCTCGCTGAGGTCAGGGCCTCCGTGGAGGAGGCCGTGGAGATAATCAGGTCCGGCGGCATGCTCATAGTGGTGGACGAGGAGGACCGGGAGAACGAGGGCGACCTCCTCATGGCCGCCGAGAAGGTCCGTCCGGAGGACGTGGCCTTCATGGCCGCCTACGGCAGGGGGCTTATATGCGTCCCCATAACCCCCGAGAGGGCATCGGAGCTGGAGTTAAAGCCCATGGTGGACGTGAACACCGATCCCCACGGGACGGCCTTCACCGTCTCGGTGGACGCCTCCTGCGGGGTTAGCACCGGCATCTCGGCCCACGACAGGGCCAGGACCATAAGGCTTCTGGCGGATCCCGCGGCCAGGGCCTCCGACTTCAGGAGGCCGGGTCACGTCTTCCCGCTGGTGGCCAGGCCAGGGGGGGTGCTGCGCAGGGCCGGACACACCGAGGCGGCGGTGGATTTGGCGAGGCTTGCGGGCCTGTATCCCGCCGGGGTCATATGCGAGATCATGAGGGACGACGGCCAGATGGCGCGCCTCCCCGACCTGGTGGAGTTCGCCCACAGGTTCAACCTCAAGATCCTCACCATCGAGGACCTGATAGCCTATCGCCACAGGCGGGAGAAGCTGGTCAGGCGCGTGGCCTCGGTCTTCTTGCCCACCGCCCACGGCGATTTCACCGCCATAGGCTATCACTTCGCGCTGGACCCCGACCCGGACAGGGTCCACGTGGCCCTGGTCAAGGGGGATGTGGCGGGGAAGGACGGCGTCCTGGTGAGGGTTCACTCCGAGTGCCTCACGGGCGACGTGTTCGGCTCCCTGAGGTGCGACTGCGGGGTCCAGCTGGACAGGGCCATGGAGATGATAGAGAGGGAGGGGCTCGGGGTTTTGCTCTACATGCGCCAGGAGGGCAGGGGTATAGGGCTTCTCCACAAGCTCATGGCCTACGAGCTGCAGGAGCAGGGGCTGGACACGGTGGAGGCCAACAGGGCCCTGGGCTTCCCCGACGACCTGAGGGACTATGGGGTGGGGGCTCAGATCCTGAGCGACCTGGGACTCAGGAGGATAAGGCTTATAACCAACAACCCCCGGAAGATAGTGGGCCTTCAGGGCTACGGGCTCGAGGTGATCGAGAGGGTGCCCCTGGAGGTAGAGCCCAACGAGCACAACAGGAGATATCTGAGGGCCAAGAGGGACAAGATGGGGCACCTGTTGGGCTGCGTCGACTAGGCTGAGGAGGTGGTGGGATTGAGGACCTGGCAGGCCGACCTCATCGGGGAGGGCCTGCGCTTCGCGCTGGTGGTCTCCCGCTTCAACGAGTTCATCACCTCGAGGCTGCTGGAGGGGGCAAAGGACGCGCTCCTGCGGCACGGGGTTAAGGCCTCGGACGTGGAGGTATTTTGGGTCCCCGGCAGCTTCGAGATCCCCCTGGTGGCCAAGGAGCTCGCGCTCACCGGGCGTTTCGACGCCGTGGTGGCCCTGGGGGCTGTGATAAGGGGCGATACCCCCCACTTCGAGTACGTGGCCTCCGAGGTGGCCAAGGGGATAGCGATGGTGTCGCTGGAGCAGAGGGTCCCCGTGGCCTTCGGGGTGCTCACGTGCGACGACCTGGAGCAGGCCATCCAGAGGGCTGGCGCCAAGGGCGGCAACAAGGGCGCCGAGGCGGCGCTCAGCGCCCTGGAGACGGCGAACCTGCTCCGGAAGATCCGCGTCGGCAAGGAGGGGTGATCTATTGCTCAAACGCAGAAACTGCAGGCTCTTCGTGGCCGCCTCGATGTTGCTGTCGCTGGCCGCCACTCACGCTCTGGCCGCTACCACCTCCGTGAGGGAGGTGGAGGGCTCGGTGGAGGTGTGGTCGGGAGGGGTGAAGCTCGCCTCCTTCCCCAGCTCGCTCAAGTCCCAGGCCCTGGAGATGGCGAGGTCCCTGTCGGACCTGGTGCTCAAGGGCTTCAGGCTGAGGGATCTGCGGGTGGAGAGCCTCGGGGGGAAGTTCGGGATCTTCTACAGGGGAAAGCCCCTGGTGGTGTTCGACCGGGAGCTCCTTCGCTGGCACGGGGCCTCTGCCGAGGGCCTGGCCGCCGAGTGGATGAGGAACATCCACATGGCCGTGGCCCAGAGCCTCGTCCTGGAGGACCCCAGGGGGAAGTTGGGCCTGGGCAGGATCCCCTTCGAGCAGGATGGGCTCGCCTCCTACTACGGGGGGGTGAGGTGGAACGGAAGGCGCACCTCCTCCGGCGAGATCTTCGACGACAGGCAGCTGGTGGCGGCGAGCCTGGTGTATCCCTTCAACTCGGTGCTGCTGGTCACTAACCTCAGGAACGGCAGGAGCGTGGTGGTGAGGATCATAGACAGGGGGCCATACGTCAAGGGACGGGTCATAGATCTGTCCACCGCCGCCGCCAGGGCCCTGGGGATGCTTCGAAGCGGCGTGGTCCCGGTGAGGATCCAGCTCCTGTCGGTGGGGGACAGGGTGGCGGGCGTTGGGGGCAGTGCGGGTCAGGTTCGCCCCTAGCCCTACGGGGCGCCTCCACCTGGGAGGTGCCCGCACGGCCCTTTTCAACTGGCTCCTGGCCAGGAAGACGGGGGGTTCCTTCGTCCTTCGCATAGAGGACACGGACTTCTCCCGCGGCGATCCCTCCCTCGAGGCCTCCATGATGGAGGACTTGAGGTGGCTCGGTCTCCTCTGGGACGAGGGTCCAGACGTGGGGGGGCCTTACGGCCCCTACAGGCAGTCCGAGAGGGGTTTCGTGTACAACTCCTTCCTGGAGGAGCTGAGGGGAAAGGGACTGGTCTATCGCTGCTTTTGCTCCGAGGCGGAGCTGGAGGAGGAGAGGAGGAGGAGGCTCCTCGAGGGGCTTCCCCCCCGCTACGGGGGCAGGTGCGCCCGCCTGAGCGAGGAGGAGGCGGATCGCCTCGCGGCGCAGAGGCCCTTCGCCTGGCGCTTCAGGGTGAGGGGTGGACTTTGCTCCTTCGTCGACCTCGTCAGGGGGGAGATCTCCTTCAGGGGCGAGGAGCTGGGCGATTTCGTGGTGGTCAGGAGCGACGGCAGGCCCACCTACAACTTCGCGGCCGTCTGCGACGACATCGCCATGCGCATAACCCACGTGGTCAGGGGGGAAGACCACCTCCCCAACACCCCCAGGCAGATCCTCCTCTACGAGGCCCTGGGATCTGTTCCTCCCGCCTTCGCCCACCTGCCCCTGGTGGTGGACAGGGACGGAAGGAAGCTCTCTAAGCGGGATGAGGCCTTGAGCGTGAGCTCCCTGAGGGAGATGGGCTTTCTGCCCGAGGCGGTGTTGAACGCCCTGGTGCTGCTGGGATGGCAACCCCCTTCTGGAGAGGAGCGCGTGCTGAAGCTGGAGGATATGGTGAGGCTTTTCGACCTCTCCAGGGTCTCCCCCTCCCCCTCCACCTTCGACCTGGCGACCCTCTCGCGCCTGAACAGGAAGCACCTCTCTTCGGCCTCGAGCGAGAGGATAGCCTCGCTTCTGGGGATCGAGCTGAACGGCGAGCTCTACAGGGCTTTGGACCTCCTGAAGACGGAGGCCTCGGACCTGGTTCAGCTCAAGGAGGCCGTACTCCTCCTCCAGGGGAGACCTCCCCTGGGACCGAAGCCCCGCTGGGCCGACGGACTCGTCGAGAGGCTCCTGGAGCTAGAACCCTGGGGGCCAGAGGAGATAGGCAAGGCCATATCCTCCGCCGCCAGCTCCCTGGGGGTGAGGACCAGGGAGCTGTTCGAGGGCTTGAGGCTTTGGCTTCTCGGAAGGGAAGAAGGCCTGCCCATCTGCCTTATGCTCTTCCTCCTGGGGAAACAGCGCCTGGCCGGGCTAACCCGCGGGCCCTATAGAGACTAGCTAGCGCCTTATAGATGTTTTTTATGCCTAAAGTGTCGTCTCCTGTCTCCCTTTTGTGTAAAATTTAGGTAGAATTTTTCTGTTCTTCGTCGATCTTCGCTCAGGAGGTGTCGCGTTTGGGCAAGAGGTGGATGTTTCTGGCGGGAGCCGCGGTGGGCCTGCTGTCCGTCTTACTGACGAAGCTGGGCAACCCACCGAACATGGGCGTTTGCGTGGCCTGCTTCCTGAGGGACGTGGCGGGGGGGCTTGGCCTGCACAGGGCTCAGGTGGTTCAGTACCTCAGGCCTGAGGTGGCTGGTTTCGTCCTGGGCTCTTTCCTGCTGGCGCGCTCGAGGGGTGAGCTGAGGGCTGCTGGGGGTTCCTCTCCGCTGATACGCTTCGTCATGGGGGCCTTCGTGATGGTGGGGGCCATGGTGTTCCTGGGGTGTCCGCTGAGGATGGTCTTGCGCCTTTCCGCCGGCGATTTGAACGCGTTGGTGGGCCTGTTTGGGTTCGTCGCTGGTATATACTGGGGTTTGTTTTTCCTCAAGAGGGGCTTTTACCTCGGCAGGAGCCAGAGCCTTCCCCAGGCGAACGGCTACGTGATGCCCCTCATGGCGGCGGCGCTTTTGGCCCTCCTCCTCGCGCACCCATCCTTCGTGTTCTTCAGCGAGAAGGGGCCTGGTTCGATGAGGGCCCCCGTGTTGGCTTCGCTCCTGGTGGGCCTCGCGGTGGGGGCTTTGGCCCAGAGGAGCAGGCTTTGCATGGCTGGTGGGATAAGGGATGTCCTCTTGATGGGCGACTTCCACCTGTTGAGCGCTTTCGGCGGGATATTCCTGTCGGCTCTGGTCTTCAACCTGGCGGTGGGCAACTTCAAACTGGGCTTCGTCGGACAACCCATAGCCCACTCGGATCACCTGTGGAACTTCCTGGGCATGTCCCTGGTGGGGCTTGGCTCGGTGTTGCTCGGCGGCTGTCCCCTTAGGCAGCTGATCATGGCCGGCTATGGGGACGCCGATGCGGCTGTGACGGTCCTGGGCATGCTCTTCGGCGCTGCCTTCGCCCACAATTTCGGCTTGGCCTCCTCGCCTCAGGGGGCTACCCTGGCCGGCAAGGTAGCGGTGGTGGTGGGCTTGGTCTTTTCGTCAGCTCTGGCTGCTTACGGGGCCGGGGTCTTCGAGTCCGCCTTTTCGCCTGCCGCGCGGGAGGGGGAGGCTTAGATGTCCCAGCGGGTGGACGCCAGGGGTTTGTCCTGTCCGATGCCGGTGGTGCTGGTTAAAAAAGCCCTCGACGGGGGCGCCTCCCAGCTGGAGGTTTTGCTGGACAGCCCAGTGGCCTGCGAGAACGTCTCGAGGCTTCTCTCCTCGAGGGGTTTTTCTGTTACAACCGACAACAGGGGAGATCACGTGGTCTTGCTGGCGAAGAAGGGCTAGGGGCCGAGCGGAGTGCGGGCGTATCTGGCCTCGGGAGCTCCCCTCTCAGGCCAGGTACGCCTTCATCTCCTCCCGGAGTTTCGGGTCGTCCAGCGCCTCAAGCGCCTGGTCCAGGGGCATGTTCCTTCTCTCCCAAAGGGCCTGGGCCCTCCTCCTCCCTATGCCGGGGATGGCCTGCAGGAGCCTCGGGGTGCTGTCCCTCAGCCTCAGGGGGTATGGGATGGCGGTGATGGACCTGTAGCCGTAGTCCACCACGCACAGGTCCAGGACCTCCCCCTTGGGGAGGGGATGGGGTACGCCGGCCAGGAGGGGGTAGGTGGCTATCTGCCTGGCGAAGGAGATCTCCCCCTCCTGCCGCTCCACCAGGGCGTGCTCCAGGACCGTCCCCGGAGGGGCCACGCGCCTGAGCATCTCCCGGTCTATCTCCTCCCTCACGCGCCTCTTCCACCTTCTGAAGGGTTCCGGGCCCACCCTGGAGGGATGGAGCTCTAGAAGCCCCTCCAGGGGCGTTCCGGGAAAGACCATGGCCTGCCTCAGGTTTATGCGCCTCACCATCAGGCCCTCCTCCAGGATCCTCTCCAGGAAGGCCATGTCGTGCTCCAGGGTCTCCTTCGAGTCGCCGGCCAAGCCCACCAGGAAGTTGAGCCCAGGAAGGAGCCTGGGCAGGGAGCTCCCGTCGCGCCTGGAGCCCACCTCGTTGACCGCCCTCACCGCCTCCAGGGCCTCCTCGGCCCCCACCTTCAGGCGGTTGAGGGCCACGACCCTGGGGTCCAGGCTCTCCAGGCCGAAGGCTATCACGTCGCCCGGGGTGTTGTGGGAGGCTATCACCGAGAGGGCCTCGCGGGCCTCGTCGGGCCAGGAGACCACGGTCAGGGGGTTCCCGTTGTCCATGTGCAGGACCTTGAGCTGGGGGGCCGCTCCCCTTATGCCCAGGTATAGCTCCCTCAGGGCGGCGGGGTTGGGCCTCCAGGTGGGACCACCCCTTTCCCCCATGTAGGAGAGGAGGTCAGATTGCCTGCCCAGCCTGAAGAAGCGCGCCCCTTCCCCGTGTAGGGCTTCGACCTCGCGCGCCACCCCCTCGGGCCTTCTCCAGGAGATACCCCCGTACAGGGGCTCGGTGCAGAAGGAACACCCCTCGGGCCTGCTGCAACCCCTTCCGGTCTCGAGCTCGCACATGACGTATGGGTAGCAGGGATGCTCCCTGATGAGGGGCGCTCCCAGAGGGGCGACCAGGTCCACGAAGGCGTAGTCCCTCGTGGCCCCCTCCCTCAGGATCCCCTCCCTCAGGAGCAGGTGCAGGCCCATCTCCAGATCCCCCCTCACCAGGACGCCGTGGGGCAGGGATAGGCTCTGCGGGGGGAGGGCCTTGACCCCTCCCCTGAGGGCGTAACCCCTGCTTATGGGGCCTCCCACCAGGGCTGGTCTGCCCATGCCTTCCGCCAGCTCCAGGAGGCCCTTCAGCTCCGAGAGGGTCATGGGGCTTCCTCCCAGGTATCTGCCCGGCACAGAGGTCCCCATCACGACGCAGACCAGATCGCAGGAGCCCAGGACCTCCCTTCGCTCCCGGGGCCCCATGCCCCTCCATGAGTCCACCGTGAGGTACCTGGGCGTCCACCCGTTCAGGACGAAGACCCCCCACAGGTATCTGACGTGGGGCGACACGTAGGGGGGGACCCCCAGGCACGCGGGCTCGTCCAGATATCCGTCCACTATCAGACCAGTTCCGCCCAACTCGACCACCGAGCTCGATTATACAGCTTCGCGCGGTCCAGCGGGCCTGCCCTTTTGGCAAATTAATTCTTAGTTTTATAGTTGTCTACATGATATAATTTATCGTCCGTTTGAGCTCAGGATCCTCGAGGGGTGGTGTCCTTGCGGACTTTGGGCTTGCTCTTTGTCTTCGCTTTGTTCCTCGCCCCTTCGGCCCTCGCCCGGACCGAAGGGTTGACCCTCAAGGTGTCCCACGTCCTGGAGCCCGAGTCGCACTACCACAGGGGGCTTCTGGAGCTGGACAGGTTGCTTCGGGAGTCCTCCGGTGGGAGGATGGGGTTGAGCATATACCACTCCGCCCAGCTGGGCTCGGAGAAGGACGCGGTTGAGGCTGTGCTCATGGGGACTGTGGAGATGACGCTGGTCTCTTCGGCCCCTCTGTCGGCCTACACCGACGCCTTCCTGGTCTTCGACCTGCCCTTCGTGGTCAGGGACAGGGAGAGGCTTTACGCCTGGCTGGACGGCCATCACGGGAGGGCCCTCCTCGATTCCCTGAGGTCCTTCAACCTGGTGGGGCTCGGTTTTTGGGAGAACGGGTTCAGGCATCTAACCAACTCCAGGAGGCCGGTGGCCAGGCCGGAGGACCTGTCTGGCCTCAAGATCAGGGTGATGGAGAACCCCATCCACGCGGCCACCTTCAGGCTTTTCGGGGCCCATCCCGTGCCGATGCCCTTCGGGGACCTCGCCTTCGCCCTCAAGGTGGGGACGGTGGACGGCCAGGAGAACCCTCTGGTCATCATATACACCTCCAGGTTCTACGAGTCTCAGAGGTATCTGACCCTGACCGGCCACTTCTACTCCCCTGCGGTGCTCCTGGCCAGCGGCTCCCTGTGGGAGAGGAAGTTGACCGAGGAGGAGAGGCGGTTGATACGGAGCTGCGAGGCCAAGGCCAGGGCCTGGGAGAGGGACTTCAGCCGCAGGACGGAGGAGGAGGTGCTCTCGAGGCTAAAGGAGCGCGGGATGGAGGTGATAGCGCCCGACAGGGAGGTCTGGATGGAGGCTTGCGGGCCCATCTACTCCCAGTTCGAGGAGAAGGTGGGGAGGACTCTGCTGGAAATCTTCCTGAGCTCTCAGAGCCTGAGCCGAAGCGATGGTAAAATCTCCCAGTAGGTCTTCAGCTCGAGGGGTGATGGCATGGCCTCCGCCTTCGTGTCCATATGCGACGACCTGACCGGCTCCGGGGTCCAGTCGATCCTCGCGAGGGAAAGGGGTCTTTTCGTCAGGCTGGTGGTGGACCCATCCCTATTCCAGGGCGATCCAGGCGAGGGGGTCTTGGTGGTCAACGCCGACACGAGGGTGAAGGGGGAGGAGGCGGCGGCGAGGACGATCAGGCGTCTCCTCTCCCTCCTGCCCGACGGGGTGCTGGTGGGGAAGAGGATAGACACCACCTTGAGGGGGCACCTCTCCCTGGAGACCTCCCTCTTCCTGGAGAGGTTCCCGGAGAGAAGGGCCTTCGTGGTCCCGGCCTACCCGGCCTCCGGGAGGACCACGGTGGGGGGCTTCCAGCTCCTCGGGGGCGTGCCGGTGGAGAGGACGGAGGTCTCCTCTGACCCCATCTGGCCCATCAGGGAGAGCTTCGTGCCCGCCTTCTTCGAGGGGCTTTCCCCCTCCCTCGTCTCCCTGAGGGAGGTGAGGAGGTCCGATTTGGCCGAGGTCATAGGGGAGAGGGCATCCTCCAGCAGGGTCCTGGTCTTCGACGCCGTCTCCGACGCCGACGTGGAGAGGGTGGCCGAGGCCGCCCTCTCCTCGGGGGTGCCCTTCTTCCCGGTGGACCCAGGTCCCTTCACCGCCGCGGTGGCGGCGAGGGCCCTGGGGGTGGGGGGAGGGGGTGCGGCCCTGGCGGTCATAGGTAGCCTTTCTAAGCTCACCCAGGAGCAGCTTCGCTTCGTCGCCTCCAGGGCTTCGGTGGCGGAGCTGGAGGTGGAGGGGCTCCTGGAGGAGGGCTTTTCCGCGGCGGACTGGGCCCAGAGGGCCCTGAGGCTGCTGGAGGGTAAGCCCCAGATGCTGGTCCTCCTGTCGCCGCGGACCAGGGCCGAGGGGAAGGCCAACCTGGCGGCCGAGAGGCTGGCCGAGCTGGCCTCGAAGGTGCTTGAGGCGGGCAGGGGGTCCTTCGTGGGGCTTCTGGTCTCCGGAGGGGACACGGCGGCCTCGCTGCTGAGGAGGCTTGGGGCCCTCTGGATAGAGCCCGTCAGGGAGATAGCCCCGCTGGTGATGGGGGGGATAGTGAGGGGGGGTGCGGCGGAGGA
>Ga0105160_1000260_pt1 | contig 26684 bp, 24 predicted proteins | sample GXS110809BmetaG_FD_89591 | JGI IMG/M metagenome (GOLD analysis project Ga0105160, IMG submission 89591) | Hot spring microbial communities from Gongxiaoshe hot spring, China to study Microbial Dark Matter (Phase II) - GXS 110809B | ecosystem: Environmental > Aquatic > Thermal springs > Hot...
CAGCTGGGGACGATGGGGGCGGGGAACCATTTCGTGGAAGTTGACTACGTGGACAAAATCTTCGACGACCGCGTTGCTCAGGTTTTGGGACTCACTCCGAAACAGGTCGTGGTGCTCATCCACACAGGCTCTCGGGGGCTTGGGCACCAGGTAGCAACCGATTACATCCGCACGATGATGGCAGCGCTCTCGCGGTATGGAATTCGCCTGCCTGACCGCGAGCTTGCCTGTGCGCCATTCCGTTCGCCGGAGGGAGAACGCTACTTCCGTGCGATGTGTGCCGCGGCAAACTTTGCCTGGACCAACCGTCAGCTGATCACGTGGGAAGTTCGGCAGGCGTGGAAGGAGGTTTTCGGTCCGGCTGGGGGACGCCTCCGGGTGCTCTACGACGTGGCGCACAACATTGCCAAGCTGGAGCAGCACGTTGTGCAGGGGACTCCGAAACAGGTCTTGGTCCATCGGAAGGGAGCAACGCGAGCATTTCCTCCGGGGCATCCGGAGACGCCGGCAGTATACCGGCATGTCGGACAGCCGGTACTTATTCCGGGCAGTATGGGGACGGCGTCCTACGTGCTCGTGGGGGCATCCGGCAGTATGGAGCAGACCTTCGGCTCGACCTGCCATGGGGCAGGGCGCCAGATGTCTCGGCACGCGGCGAAACGCCAGGTTGATGCTGAACGCCTCCGGGCGGAGCTGCGGCAGCGCGGGATCGTTGTGCAGGCAGGCAGTGTCCGTGGATTAGTCGAGGAAGCGCCGGTAGCGTATAAGGATGTGGACGCGGTGGTCCGCGTCGTCCACACAGCGGGCATTGCTCGGATGGTAGCGCGTCTGCGCCCGATTGCGGTGATCAAAGGCTGAGTTTCTCAACCCGCAGCCGGCGCTGAATTTCCCGCACCAGCTCTGTTGCCCCTTCGTGGCGCAGCTCCTTGAGCATCGCTGGAAACCCCTTCCGGTCCAGGGTTTTGAGAGCTTTGGCTGTCAGGCGCAGCCGAACCCAACGCTGGAGTTCGGGAATCCACACGCGCTTCCACTGTAAGTTGGGGAGGAATTTGCGGTTTGAACGGTTGTTCGCGTGCGAGACGCGATGCCCAAACTGTGGTCCAATCCCGGTGAGCTGACAGCGCTTCGCCATGTTCGACGGGTAAGCAGGTCTACTGACACGCACGCAAAACTACGGCTTTCGGTATGGACAGCCAAGGAGGGGGAGCTTTGTAATTTTGGCTCCTTGAGCACTCCCGAAGAGGTTGGCTCATGGCAAAGTACGTCCTGCAACGGATTCTCCTCTTCATCCCGACGTTGTTCTTCATCACGGTGCTGTCTTTCGCGGTGAGTCGTTTGGCGCCGGGGGACCCGGCAGCGCTCAAAGTTGGGGTCACCGCTGAGGGAGGCATTACCGGTCGGACGGGGCTCAACGAGCGGACGTTGGAACTCCTGCGCCGGCAGTGGCATTTGGACAAGCCGCTCTGGCAACAGTACCTGTTTTGGTTGCGTGATCTTGTCCGGCTCGATTTCGGACGCTCCTTTCAAGACAATCGCCCGGTGATGGAGAAGATTCTCGAACGGCTTCCCATCACGTTGGCGATGAACCTTGTGGCTGTGCTCCTCGCTTATGGGATTGCTATTCCGCTCGGGGTATACTCGGCAACCCATGCGGGGACTCTGGGTGATCGCCTCACGGCTCTGCTCCTGTTTGCCCTCTACTCGCTCCCGACTTTCTGGGTTGGGATGCTGGCGATCACGTTTCTCTGCAATCCAGAGTACCTGGCGCTGTTTCCCACCGGGGGGATTCGATCGGTGTTTGCCTCGGAGCAGTGGAGTCTATGGCGGCGGATAGCTGACTATGTCTGGCATCTGACGCTCCCGATGCTGGTTTACACGTACAGCAGTTTCGCCTTCATCTCCCGGCAGATGCGCAGTGCGATGCTGGAGGTCCTCCGCCAGGATTACGTGCGCACGGCGTACGCCAAGGGATTGCCGGAACGGGTTGTGATTTGGAAACACGCGTTGCGTAACTCGCTGATCCCTATCATCACGCTGCTGGCGGGTGTTCTGCCCGCCTTGATTGGAGGGAGCGTCATTGTGGAGACCATCTTCAGTATCCCCGGGATGGGTGAGCTCTCGTTCCGGGCACTGGTGGCACGGGATTACCCGGTCATCATGGCAATCTTCACATTGTCGGCACTCCTGACGCTGGTCGGGATTCTCCTTGCGGACATCCTCTACGCCGTTGTGGATCCTCGTATCAGCTTTGCGCGGAGGACGGAGTGATGGCAATGGTCCCGGGCTCTGTCGAGATCCCGCCTGTTGCCGAGCATGGGGAGTCGTATGGGCGTATGGTGTGGCGGCAGTTCCGGCGCAATCCCCTGGGGATGGTCTCGCTGGGATTTGTCGGGCTGCTGGCGGTGATTGCCGTGCTGGCGGATTTCCTCGCCAATGACAAACCGATTGTGGCATCAGTCCGCGGCGAGCTGATCTTCCCAGTGCTCAAGCAGTATGCTGTCGGGCTTGGGCTAGACTCGTGGGGGCAGTGGGCGCAGGTAGACTGGAAGCGGCTGCAGTACGATTGGGCGCTCTGGCCCCCGGTGCCGTATCGGCCAGAGACGACAGACCCGACGTTGCAGACGCTGCGTGACCGGCGCCCATCGCCGAAGCATTGGCTCGGGACCGATGAGATTGGACGGGATGTGCTGGCAGGCATTCTCCACGGGACACGCTACGCGCTCTCGATCGGCTTTATCGCCATGGGCATTGCTTTGGCAATCGGGATTTTCCTGGGAGCCTTGGCAGGGTACTACGGCGGGATAGTGGACATCGTGATTTCACGGCTCATTGAGCTGGTGCTGACATTGCCGACGTTTTTCCTCATCATCACCGTGGTAGCGATGGTGCAGCAGGGCAGCATCTGGCTCATTATGGCGATGATTGGGGTAACGGGCTGGACAGGGGTAGCGCGTTTTGTACGCGGGGAGGTGCTCCGTGTTCGGGCAATGGAATACGTCACAGCGGCACAGGCACTGGGGTATTCAACCGGTCGGATTATCTTCCGGCATGTTCTGCCGAACGCTCTGGCGCCGGTTCTGGTCGCAGCAGCATTTGGCATTGCCAATGCCGTGTTGATTGAATCGGCACTGAGCTTCTTGGGCTTCGGGGTACCACCGACGGTGGTGACCTGGGGCTCAATGCTTGCCAAGGCGCGGGGAACGGTGACGACGTGGTGGATGGTTGTGTTTCCGGGGATGATGATTTTCCTGACGGTGGCGGCGTACAATCTCATTGGGGATGCGCTGCGGGATGCGTTGGACCCACGGTTGCGGGAGTAAGGTGGGGAAATTTTGCCGTTATTGCAAATGACACACCCCTACACAACCCCCCACAAAGAAAACCCCAAACAGAAAAGCCTCCCCACACTCCTCCTCTCCCTCCTCACACTCCCGCTTCCTGCTCAAGAGTCGCTCCTCTGGGGGGTTTGGTACCAACAGCCGCTAGCACGCTGGGATGCCCTCGTAGGGCACAACTTTGTGCTAGGTTCTGATTCACTTGCTCTGCGCCTGACGTACAGCGCTTTCTCCGAAGAACCTTACCGGGCAAGTTTCCGAAACGAAGCTCAGGGGGAAGTGCGCTCCACTCTCCCTCTCGCGGCATCGTGGATGATACGTGGGCGCCTCTCTGGAGACTTCTTTCAGGACGCCCGGATTCCCAGCTCGGAGCGGATTCGCGGGCGTTTACTCTTCGGGATAGGATATCGGCTCCCGCATGCGGCGGTACTCACGGAGATCGGCTGGGAAAGTCTTCGCCAGGTTTCTGTACACAATCAGGGGTGGAGCGGAGCAGTAGCAGCTTCCTGGGCTCCAGAGCGGTTTCCTCTCTCTGCCCGGTTTTCCGCAGAGGGCACGCGCTTCCGTGGGTGGCGGCAGTGGTACGACGTGGCTGCACAAGTAGCATGGGGTGGGTCTTCCGCGGATACACTCCTCCGCGGTACTTACCGGCTCGTCTCGCAGGACTTCCCGGGGATTGGCGCAGAGTTTCAGCGCAGGCGGGAACAGACTGCCTCGGGGACAGTACGGATTACCGAACCGTTTGCTCCGACGCTCTCTGGGCAGATTGCCCTTGCCGCGACACACATCAATGTTTGGCAAGGTCGCGTTCAGCCGTACCCTGATAGCCTCCCGCTTCGATCCATACGGCTTGCCGGAGAGCTGGGAAGCTCCCTCTACTGGACTCCACCGCTGGGGACTTTCCAGCTCGAATTCACCCTCCGCTATGCTGAAGAAGCCTACCGGGCAGACATCCCGGGGAACCTCATCCTCTCTCCCGAACTCCAGCAGCGACGCGCACAGCTGGCGCTCCAAGAATACAGCACTCTCTGGTCACAGCTTTCAGCCCGGGCAGATCTCGGACTCTCGCCGCGCGATACACTCGCACTCTCTACTCTCCTGGGGATCCTGCGCTACGACACCCCCAGCCCGCAGAACAGCGATGACCGCGACGAACAGCACGGTGGAGCTCTCATCCAGTACCGCCGCTCCTGGCGTCCAGGGTCGAGCATTCGGGCAACTCTTGAATTTCAAAGGCGTCACACGGTGTTCCTCCACGCGCTGCGGAGCGCATGGAACCATCGACTCTATGTTCTGGCTCTCCGTTGGGAGGCACACTGGCGGGGGACACATAGCTCCTGGAATCCACAGTGGGAGATCCTCGCCAGTTACACCGTCCGCGATTATCCGTACACGAGCGTCCTGCAGGACCTCGCGCTCCGACAGTGGGCATATCGAGATAGCCTTACCTTCCGCCTCACTCCAGGCTGGGGAGGGGAGCTGCTGCTTTCCGGACGGGTCAATCGCGTGGGGCTCTTCTACTGGCGCCAGTTCGCTGAGCAGCCCCAGAGTACGACCCAAGAGTTCAGTGCTGCTTTCCTCCTCAGCCGCCAGCACGGAGAGCGAGTCTGGGGAATCGGGGTACGGGCAAGCTCCTTCCGCTACTCCGATGTGCGGCTCGGCGTGCTCTCTCACCAGATTGGCATCGGACCTCAGGTGCGGATAGAAGTACCAACCGCCTATGGGAGCATTCTCGCATCTGGCTGGTATGAGCTCCGGCATACGGGGCAGAGCTCTCGCTGGCATGTGTTCCCCTGGTTTTCGCTCCAGCTCCGGAAGCCTTGAAAAGCCTTACAAGCCCGGGATAGTTTTCTCCTCGTACTTCAGGTCCCGCAAGGTAGAGGCTTTCGGAGAAAAGCGCAGCCAGTATCCCCGGAAAGTGCCAAGGGGGTACCATTCCAGCCGCAACTCCCAGCAGTGGAGATCGCGTACGAGCGAGACCGCTGGCGTGATCAGCTGACCTTGCAGCACGTCCAGATTGGCATTGGCTTGGAGATTCCAGCCCCCGAGGCGGAGCCCAATCCCGAGCAGCAGGTCAATCCCCCGCACGATCTGTCCGCGCGTAGGCTCTTCGTAGCGCAGGCTCGCGCTAACCCGGTAGTGCCAATCCAGCGGAGGGAGCGCAAGCGGAGTAGGGTATTCTCCGAAGAAGTCCGCCGTCGTTGAATCCTTCAGGGGAGAGCTCGGAAGGCGAACGGTCCCACCTCCATCGAAATCTGCTTGCAGCCGGAAGCTCGTCAGCCGGAGAGGAAAGAGTCCATCGGCAATCCGCAACCGATTGACGCGGCGCCAGACGAGTCCTCCCTGCGTCGCAGCGGGCACTTCCGAGTAGAAGGTTGCTGTCCCAGTCCCTTGAAGCCGAATGCGTTGCAAGGCAGGGATCGAGAAGTCGAAGCTGAGGTCGCCGAGCCGGAGGGAATCTGCCAGAGGGTTATAGCTCCCAGCAAGGGAGAGGCGGAACACTTCGAAGGGCAGCACAGCAGCAGTATCTCTTGGCACTGGCTTGAGCTCAAAGCTGTTCAGCAGCCGGTAGTCCAGGCGTAGCTGCCGCTGCCGCGGAGCAAAGCCGCCCCCGTCGAGCGCGAAGCGGCTGTAGTTGACCACCTGTCCACTGCGGTAGTCGGTGTATGAGGCGTAGAATTGCGGGAAGGAGGGCGTATAGGAGAGCGTCACAGTCGGCTGCAGTACGTGCCGGAATGCCTGGACCCCGAGAGCGACGGGGAGGGCGGCAATCCCGTAGAGACGGGTGCTGAGGCTCACGCCGATGCTGTAGCTGTACTCCCGGAAAAAACCTGCCGAGCGCTCCTGGACAAGTGTGGAATCCTCCGGGTGCATCCACTGCCGCAGTTGGCGGAAGTACCAGCGTTCCTGGTAGCTCATCGTTGGCGTCAGCGTCACAAATCCCAGCTTTGGGCTGACGCGCACAGAGGGTACGTGGCGGAGGAAGCTCTGATGCGAGAAGGTCCCATCGTCGCTGCGACGGTAGCTCCAGAGCGCCGTTGCGGTGTAGTCAAGCTGCAGCTGGCGAAGCCACTCCGGCAGAGCATACCAACGTCCCAGCGGCATCCAGGTTGGGAGCGTCAGGGTAAGCTGCGGGAGTGTGCCGGAGTGGGTGCCAGTGAGCAGGTTCTGTTCCCGCTGGGCAGCAAGCGAGAGCGACGCTCCAGACTCGAAGATGTAACTGCTGCCGAATGTCGAAAGTAGGCTTCCCAGCACACGCTGCCGAATGTCGGTGACAACCTGCCGGAAGTACTCCGGGGAGCTGAGCTGGAGATTGACCTGCACATCCCATTGCGGAGTAATCCGCTGACGGTGCCTCCAAGCGATGTTCCATTGCGGCTGCAAGGGGGAATCCAAATCCAAACGCGTCCAACCTCCGCTCAGCTCGGCAGAGCCGTCTATCCAACCGCGGACGGCATAACGGAGGAGTGTGTGGAAGACAGCACCCTGTCGGGTCCGGAGCGTCACGCGAAATTGGGCGTCCCAGTACTCGCTCGGTGCCAGGAAGTAGCCGAGGTTCTCCAGCACCACACCGCCGCCTGCAGAGAAGAAAAACGACGGCGTCAATATCCCCGATTGGCGCCCGCCTCGGTTGGGGAAAAAGAGGCCGAAGGGAAAGAAGAACAGCGGGACCTCTTCGACGTAGAGCGTCAACGCATTGGTAAAGAGCCGATCCCCCGCGCGGAGCTTCATCTGCGAGGCGCAGAACCGGAAGTGCGGCGGGGTGTGATCGCACGTCGTGTAGCAGCCGTTTTGGACATAGAAAATCCCGGGTACCACCTGCTTGAGGCGTTGCCCGGAGTAGAAGCCTTCCCCTAGCTGTGTTGTAACCCCGGTGACTACCCCGCGTCGTGTTCGGAAGCTATACCGGAAACGTTCGCCACGGTACTCTTCCGTGCCTTCTCGGAAGATCGGAGTCCCCGCCTGGGAGCCTCTCTCGGGAGTCCCTTCCGCGGTCAACTCTGCCGTCTCCAGCCAGAGTTCGATGACCTCGGCTGTGAGCTCTTGATTCCGAAACTGGAGGCGTGCATGTCCGCGGAGACGCAGCCGACGCTCAGAGGCGGTGAAGAGCATGGTATCCCGAGCAGCAAAGGTCACAACAGTGTCGATCCCGCGTCCTGAGCGCTCTTGAAGCTCAGCAGCATCCTGCCGGAGTGGGGGGTGAACGGTGTCTGACACCGCCGCTGGAAAAGTCAGGGGGATTCGGGCAGAAGCGCTATCCTCCGCTGAAGGAGGGGCTTGGTGTGGCAGTGCTCCGCCGGGGGATTTCGGTCCGGTGCGGACCTCTACCTGAGCGGCGGCAGCGGCTGCAAGGAAGAGGCTCCCCACAAAGCCGCTCAGGAGCTTATTCCAGGACAACGCGAGTTGCATCCGAGGGAACCGCAAGCACATACGGTCCCGAAGGTCTCTGACGGAAACCGAACTCCTGGACGCGACAGATGAGCGTGATGCGGGGTGTTCTCAGCTGCACTACTCGGGCGTATGCAGGAAAGGCAGTCTGCCAATCTGAATACGTCACCCGGATGGTACTCTCCGGGGAAAGCCGAGCTTCGTAGGCATGGAGCTCCCTTTGAGGGAAGCGGAACTCAAGGCGGTTCCCTCCCGTGTCCTGGAGGATAAGCAGAGCGCGGGAGGAATCCCAGGACACTGCCTCGGGCACTTCCGGCAGGGGAGGGCGCTGGCGGAGCAGTGCCAGGAGGGTTCCGTAAGTCAGCGGCACCCCAAGCATCTTCTGCAGAAACTCCGGGCGTGGTCGGGACTCAACGAGCAGATTCCGGAGTGCATCGTAGTAGGTTAGTGTCTCCGGCGTTGCCCGCAGCTGCCCAATGGCAAAGCCCAGAGGTCCCCAGAGCTCGGCATAGAGCGAGTCACTCCCTGCAATTTCTGCCCGGCAGGAAACCGGGAAAGCAATCCCGGAAACGGTCATTTCAGCGCTCAGCACAACAACCGGTGGCTCCTTGAGCCGCTCTGTCCGGAACTGCTGGAGAAAGGCGTGGAGGGTAGCAGCATCAGGAGCTTGGACGAGGCGCTGCGGGCTCGCACAACCGAGAAGCCCACAGATGCTGAGCGAAACTACCAACTGCAGGCGGCATCCCATGGAGGAAGGAACCCGTCTGGGGTTTTGGCTTTTTACGATTTTCGCGAGTGCCTATTGCGCTGGGCGCAGGGCATGGTTCGTGTAGTCGGTAACGGAGCCCCTGATGGTCTACGTCACCCGTCGCGTGAGTTTCTCGGCGGCTCATCGGCTCTATAACCCGCAATGGTCCGAGGAGCGTAATCAGGCGGTTTTCGACAAATGTGCCAATCCTCATGGGCATGGACACAACTACGTTGTGGAAGTCACAGTTGCCGGCATCCCGGACCCGGAGACGGGCTATGTCGTTGATCTCAAGCTCCTGGCGCGGGTGCTCGAAGAGGAGATTCTCAGCAAGGTGGACCACAAGCACCTCAATTACGACGTGGACTTCCTGCGTGGGGTCAACCCTACGGTGGAGAACCTTGCAATTGCCTTCTGGCAAATCCTGGAGGGGAAGCTGCCTGCAGGGAAGCTATATGCCGTGCGGGTCTATGAGTCGGAGAACAACTACGCGGAGTACCGCGGCGAGCCTGTTGAGCTAACGGGCAATGGTGTGATGCGTCATGGTCAACTCAGAGAGGAGCGTCCCTGATGCAGGGGAATGGATGTCGCCAGGCTCTCCGGGAGATAACGCCGGGATTTGCCGATGCCAACGGCAATCTCCGGCTGAGCCCCGAAGAGCTCCAACAAATGGAAGCCGCTCTGGAGGAGCACTTCGCGGCGATTCTGCGGGTTTTGCGTATTGACCCGACGGATCCGAACAGCGCTGATACCCCGAAGCGGCTTGCGCGCATGTGGGTACGGGAACTCTTCCGCGGGCGCTACGAGCCGCCGCCGCGCTGCACTGTCTTCCCGAACCGCCGGAAGGTCAGTGGGCTGGTCATGAGCCGGGGAATTGATGTGCGGTCGGTGTGCTCGCACCACTGGCAGCCAATCATCGGACAGTGCACCATCGGGTACGTGCCGGACCAGCACATCATTGGGCTGTCAAAGCTCAATCGTGTAGTGGAGTGGTTCAGCCGGCGGGGACAAGTCCAAGAGGAGCTAACAGAACAAATTGCCGATTTCCTGCACGAGAAGCTCCGTCCGCGAGCGCTCGGGGTAGTGCTTGCCTGCCGGCACTACTGCATGATCCTCCGCGGGGTTGAGGGGGACCAGGAGCAAGCTGTCATGGTCACCGCTGCCTGGCGCGGAGAGCTGGCGGAGAATGCCCAGCTGCGCACGGAGTTCCTCCGCCTGGCGGCTCTCGAAGTCCCGCAGCACGATGTGGTCCGATAGCTTGCAGCCGATCTACGAAGAGCCCTTCTGGCGCAGCGGGAAGTACGTTGCCGGCGTTGACGAAGTCGGGCGTGGAGCGCTGGCTGGACCGGTGGTGGCTGCCGCGATCATTCTGCCGCCAGGCTTTACGCCAGCTCTACCCGTGCGGGATTCCAAGGAGCTGACTCCTGGACAACGCCAGCGCGTGGTCGGCTACCTCCAGCAGCATGCCGTTGCTTATGCCCTCGGCTGGGTTGATGCCGTCCTGATTGACACCCTTACCATCGTCCGGGCAACCCTGCTTGCAATGGAACAGGCGCTCCGAGGGCTATCGGTCAGACCGGACTTCGTCTTGGTGGACGGTCCCCTCTTCCCAGCAATTGACCTGCCGGGGCGGGCACTGGTGGATGGAGACCGGCGCTGTCTTTCCATCGCTGCGGCCTCCATCGTGGCCAAGGTTGCCCGGGATAGCTGGATGATCGAGGTTGCCGACCTGCGCTATCCCGAGTACGGATTTGCCCGCCATAAGGGGTACGGCACGCGGCAGCATTGGGCTGCTCTCCGCCGCCACGGTCCATGCGCCCTCCACCGTCGCAGCTTCCTGCGTCGCCTACAACAGCTGACCGAGGAGCAATGAACGTGCTCTTCGAAGGAATTCGCATTCTCCATCCGGCAGAGGGCATTGACGGGCGCTTCTTCCTGTGGCTCAAAGATGGGTACATTGAAGCACTCAGCCCTGAACCCATTGCGGCTGAGCCGCAGACACACCGCATAGACGGTCGGACCCTCCTGGCGGTCCCCGGACTCTTCGATATGCACGTGCATTTCCGAGAGCCTGGGCAGGAGTACAAGGAAGACATCGCTTCCGGGACAGCAGCAGCAGCAAACGGAGGGTTTACCGGCGTCTGCTGCATGCCGAACACAGAGCCTGCGCTCGATCACCCTGCACTCGTGCACTTTGTCCGGACAGCGCCGCATCCAGCACCGGTGGATGTCTTCTGTTGCGCTGCACTGACTCGCGGACGGCTGGGCAAGGAGTTAGCTCCCTTGCTGGAACTCCATGCTGCCGGTGCGGTGCTCTTCTCCGATGACGGCACCTGGCTGGCGGATGCAGAGCTCCTGCGCCGTGCTTTCCTGCTCCTGAACGCCGTCAATGGGCTGGTTGCCCAGCATTGTCAAGAACCCTCGCTGACACGGGGTTTTGCCGTCAATGCCGGAGCAGTTGCCCTTCGGTTGGGACTCAAAGGCTACCCCGCAGTTGCCGAGGAGATTGCCATTGCCCGAGACCTCTTGCTGGCGCTCGAGTGCGATGCCCGCTACCACGTCCAGCACATCAGTACGCGGGGAGCAGTCGCCCTCATTCGAGAAGCAAAGCGGCGCGGCGTTCGCGTCAGCTGTGAAGTGACACCGCACCATCTGGTGTTGACCGAAGAAGCAGTAGGCGAGTATGACACGAACGCGAAGGTGAACCCTCCGCTGCGTACCCGAGCAGATGTGGAAGCACTCCGGGAAGCGTTGGCAGAGGGCATTATTGACTGCATCGCCACCGACCATGCTCCACACGCTCTCCACGAGAAACTTCAAGAGTTCGATGCTGCCCCGTTCGGGATTATCGGCTTGGAGACCGCCGTCGGCGTCCTCTTCACACACCTGATTCACCCCGGGATTCTCTCCCTGGAGCGTTTCGTGGAAGCTCTGGCACTGGCGCCGCGTCGGCTTTTAGGGATACCGCTTCCGGAAATCCGACCCGGAGCAGGAGCGAATCTGACCATTCTGGCGCCCGATGAGGAATGGCGTGTCGAACCGGAGCGCTTCTGCTCGAAAGCCCGCAACACGCCTTTCGCAGGGTGGGAGCTGCGGGGCAAGCCCCGCTGGGTGGTCAATCGAGGGTGTCTCTGGGAATGCACCCTCTGAGGTTACCCCCAAGGCTGAGCTGAGAGCAGTCGGGAAGTAGGGTGCTTCCGATAATTTTGCAGCGGCTGTCTCTCTGCAGCAGGAGCCAACATGACCGTGGACAAGCGTCGGTGGGCTGCCAGCGTGAGCATCGTGGCTGTCGGAGTGTTGCTGTTCAGCTCTGGCTGCAACATCCGGGGATTTTTCACGCGCTACGAAGACGAGCCGATTTTCCATGAACCGCCGGGTACCGCACAGCAGACAGCGAAACAAGCACAGCAGACGGGAGGAACTGGCAACGACCGCGGAGCAGCAGTCTACCGGCAAATCTGCGCCTCATGTCACCAGCCCACGGGGAAGGGAATTCCGGGAGTGTATCCGCCTCTGGCAGGCTCGGAACTGCTGCAAGGGGATCCCACAATCCCAATCCGTATTGTTCTCCACGGTTTCCAGGGACGCATTGAGCGGCAGGGAAAAGTGTACAACGGGGTGATGGCTTCCTGGGGCAACGTCCTCAGCGATGCCGACATCGCTGCCGTTTTGACCTACGCTCGCTCTGCGTGGGGGAATTCTGCTCCACCAGTGACCGAGGAACAGGTCCGCGAGGTACGCCAGAAGACACAGAACAGAACCCAACCGTACACAGAACCGGAGCTCAAACAGCCGCTCTGAGGATGACATCGTCCCGCGAAACACACCCGATGGCAGAGCTTCCTGCCTCGATTCTCGCCGCTGGAGCGGGGCTTTCGGCTCGGGGAATCCGCCGCCTGAGCCTGATGCTGGCATTGACGACCTTCGTACTCATCGGGCTTGGGGGCATTGTCAATAGTACTGGCTCGGGGTTGAGCGTCCCGGATTGGCCGACAACGTACGGGCGGCATCTCTTCCTCTACCCGCCGAGCGAGTGGCGCGGGGGGATTCTCTACGAGCACACGCATCGGTTGGTGGCGGCGCTCGTCGGGCTACTTGCCTTCGTCCATGTCCTCTGGAGTTGGCTAGCGTTGCGTGACGAGCGCTTCCGGTGGTTCCGGCAGGTCTCGCTGGTGTCCTTCCTGCTTGTCATCCTGCAGGGAGTGCTCGGGGGAATGACCGTGCTGTTTCGCCTGCCGACAGCAATCTCGACCAGCCATGCGATGGTGGCGCAGAGCTTCTTCGCCATAACCCTGCTTCTGGCGCTGGGAACGCAGCGCACGTGGTATGTGGTGCCTGACATCGCGCCTGCCGTTCGGGCACGGATTCTCCGCCTGTCGGCTGCCGTATGGCTGGTGACATTCGTGCAGATTTTCTTCGGTGCGCTGACCCGGCATACATATAGCGCCTTGGCAATTCCAGATTTCCCGTTGGTCTTCGGTGGGCTCTTCCCACCGGCGGAGTTCCTCAGCAGTCATGTGCTCGTGCATTACCTCCACCGGGTGGCGGGCTTTGCGCTAGCGGGACTCATGGTATGGCAGGGACTTCAGCTCCGGCGCATTCCGCTGCTGGGTCCGTGGGGGCATGCTGGCATGCTCATTGTGCTCGGGCAGCTGCTCCTCGGCGGATGGGTTGTCTGGAGTTTCCGGGCAGCTGTTCCCGCAGCGTTGCATGGGATTGTGGGCACGGGCATCTGGGCAATCAACACCGTCATCTTCTTCCAGGCATGGCGATGGCAGTGGCTCGCCCGGCAGCAACACGGAAGCTGAAGGCGTACTATGAGCTGACCAAGCCGGGCATTACCCTGGCGGTGGCGCTCAGCATGGCTGCAGGGTACCTCCTGGGGTTGCCTGAAGGGATTCGTGGTGTCGGGCAGCATGGGGGGCACTTTCTGCTGACATTACTGGGGACCGTGCTAGTCAGCGGTGGGAGCGGGGCATTGAATCATTTCGCGGAGTGGACGACCGATCAGCTCATGCCGCGCACGCGGCGGCGTCCGATCGCCTCGGGTCTCCTCTCACCGCGGCAAGGGCTTGCCTGGGGGATTGTTCTATGCACGGCAGGATTGGCAGTCCTGCTCTTCGTGGACTTCCTCGTCCTCCTTTTGGCAACACTGACGGTTGTGCTCTACATCGTGGTCTACACTCCGATGAAGCGGCGGAGTGCTACGGCGCTATATCTCGGGGCGGTGCCTGGGGCTCTCCCCGCGGCAGGTGGCTGGATTGCAGCCAGCGGTCCGGATTGGGGTGCGCTGCTGGTCTTCGCGGTGCTCTATCTCTGGCAGTTGCCGCACTTCCTGGCGCTGGCTTGGCTGTACCGCAAGGACTACGAACAGGCGGGTTTCCCTGTGCTTTCCCTCGGTGAGCTGGGCAAACAGCGCGTTGGGCGCCAGCTGGTACTGGCATCGGTCGGGCTTGGGATAGCAGGGGGAGTCCTGGGAGCTTACCTCAGGGCGTCTCTGTTGTTTATCCTGGGAAGCCTCTTCCTGGCAGCGCTCCTACTGGGGTTGGCACTCTGGTTTGTCCGGAACCCCAGTTTTACTACCGCTCGGCAGGTGCTCCACGGCGCATACGTGTACCTTTTTGGATTTGTTGCCTTGTCGGGTGTTGCACGGCTATGAGGAGGATGGTTGCTCTCGGAGCCTGTGTGCTTCTGGCATGTTCCCCGCAAAAAGGGGAAGCGCCGGCGGTTGAATTGCCCGAGTACTTCCCCGCACCGCGCTTTTCCGGGATAACGGCCGAAGGCACAGTGTTCGATGCCGAGAGCCTGCGGGGGAAGGTTGCCGTTGTGTCCTTCTTCTTCACCTCCTGCAGCGGACCTTGCCCAGTGCTGAATTCGCGGCTCAGTGTTCTCCAATCCCTGTTTGCAGACGAGCCAGATGTGCGCTTTGTTTCCATCACCGTTGACCCACTGCGGGACACCCCACCAGTGCTCAAGCGCTATGCCCAGCGCTACGGGGCAAAACCGGGACGGTGGGATTTCGTGCGCATGAGCCCCGACAGCGTCGAGTGGCTCGCTGTCACAGGGTTCCGCGTGCCGGGGAGTGCTCACGCGCCGGACCTCCACAGCACCCGTTTCATTCTCATTGACCGCCGAGGGATTGTGCGCGGCTTCTTCTCCGGGCTGGACGAAAACGAGGTCAAGAAGCTGGAGCGGGCAATCCGCTGGCTTCTCCACGGGGAGGGGTCAAAGGGCAGGGCGTGAAGGGATGTTCTCGGTTGAGGCTCTCCCGACAGTGAACGCCGTGTTGAACACCTGTTCGGCTGTGTGCTTGGTCAGTGGGCGTATCGCTATTGCTCGGCGGCGTATTGAGCTCCATCGGTTCTGCATGCTCGCAGCGTTCGCGTTCTCGGTGTTGTTTCTGGGCTCGTACCTGGTGTACCACTTCAGCACTCACATTGTCACGCCCTTTGCTGGGACAGGGATATGGCGACCGGTGTACTACACGCTCTTAGTTTTGCACTCCGTGTTGGCAGCCACTGTTCCGGTTCTTGCCGTCATGACGTTGTGGCGAGCGTGGCAGAAAGACTTCCGGCGGCATCGGGCGCTGGCGCGGTGGACCTTCCCGATTTGGCTCTTCGTGTCGATCTCCGGCGTGCTGGTGTACTTGATGCTGTACCACTTCTTCCCTGGGCGTTCCTGAGCATGTTGGCTTGCAGGAAAGGGTAAAGGTGGCTGATGTTTACTCCGAGCCTTGACCGACGAATCAAGCAGGTAACCCTCTGGACGCTGGGGACGGTGCTGACGGCAGCGGTGGTGACGTACTTCGGCATGCACAATCGTGTGACCGATGTAGGGTATCGCCCGCAGCAGCCTGTGCCCTTTTCGCACAAGCTCCACGTCGGACAGCTGGGTATCAAATGTGTTTACTGCCATGCAGGGGTTGAGCGCTCAGCACATGCGCCAGTACCGACGGTCAGCACGTGTATGGGATGCCATCTGGTTGTCAAAGCGGAAAGCCCTCGTCTTGCCCTGGTGCGGGAAGCCTACGAGACGGGGAAGCCTCTGGAATGGCGTCGTGTCCATAAGCTACCCGATTACGTCCACTTCAGCCATGCCCGGCATATCCGGGCAGGGATTGACTGCGCGTCGTGCCACGGACCTGTGGAGCGGATGGGGGTTGTCTCGCAAGTTGCGCCCTTGAGCATGGGGTGGTGCCTGGACTGCCACCGGAATCCTGAGAAGTTCATCATTCCGGCACGGGAGATTTCGGGCATCTTCACCGTTGCACAAGCGCAGGGACAGCCGGAAAAGCCCACCGCGACGCTGGCAGAGAGCCGCCCGGTGACCACTCCACCGTACGGACTCTGGCAGACGCCCGTATCCGCGCCCATTGCACCGGGCATTCCAGCTCCGAAGCTTCCCGGACGAGGTCCGGAGACGTGCTCTGCATGCCACTACTGATGTTACACAAGTGCGGCTGTGAGGAATCGGCAGATGAGTGCATCGCGCCTCTGGCAAAGTCTCGATGACCTCAACGGGGGACAGTCTGAGGCAGAAGTGAGCGGGCTGGACCCCTTGCCGGACAACGAGTTGAGCCGCCGGCAGTTTCTCAAGCTCCTCTCTGCCAGCGCAGCGCTGGCAGCAGTTGCCGCCGGATGTCGGCGTCCAGACCACAAGCTCGTCCCGGCAGTCTCCGCCCCAGAGTACCAAGTCCCTGGGTTGCCGCTGTTCTACACGACGGTCTTCCAGCATAAGAACGCTGCCTACGGGCTGGTGGTCAAGTGTCGCGAAGGGCGTCCTATCAAAATCGAAGGCAATCCGAGCCATCCGATCAACCATGGTGCTTCCAGCATTCACGCACAGGCGCTCCTCTATACGCTCTACGATCCTGACCGCATCCGGCGCGTGCGGCTCGGACAGCTGCTCCAGGCGCCCCTATCGCAGGCGCTGAAGGAGATTGCGACCGCCCTGCAGAAGACAGCTGCAGAGGGAAAACTCTGCTACCTCTGCATCGACGAGCACAGCTCCCCGACGTATGACGCCCTTTTAGCAGAACTGCAGCGCCGCTTTCCCTGGCTGCGTGGTGTGATATTGCCGAGCTTCCTTACTGACACGGCGGCAGAACTCAACGCGCGGGTGCTCGGTCTGCCGGCGGAGATCGTGCCGCACCTCGGACGTGCCTCCGTCATTGTCACGGTCGAAGCAGACCCGCTCGGAATCGATCGGTATGCGCTCTGGCACATCCGGAACTTCGCCCACGGGCGGCGTCTGCGCTCGCGGCACGACAAGATGAACCGGCTCATTGCCGTGGAGTCGATGATGACGGTGACGGGGACGAACGCGGATACGCGGCTGCGTATGCACCCGGCAGCTTTTGAAGGATTCCTCGCCGCGCTCCTGGTGGAAATTGCTCGCTCCCGCCCGGTACCGGGACCCATTCTGCGGGCGGCTGCCCAACTCCCCCACGCCTACGCAGAGAAGGCCCAGCAATTGGCTCGCGAGCTTCTCCAGGCTGGAGAACAGGGCGTCGTCTTAGTCGGAGCTCACCTGCCGGAACCCCTCCACGCATTGGCGCTGGCAATCAACTGGGCGTTGGGGAGCGTTGGGGACGGGAAAGTGCTCGACCCTGCGTACACCTTGCCGAACAGTTTCCCGAAGCGTCCAGGGATTGAGCGCTTGCGCGAGGACCTGCGTGCCGGTCGGGTTGGCGCGGTTCTCTTCGTCAATGTCAATCCGTTCTACAGTGCTGATTGGGAGCTGCGCCAGCTGCTGCGGAATGTCCCCTGGCGGGTGGCGCTTTCGCTGTACCACGACGAGACAGCGGCGGAGAGCTGGGTCCATATCCCTGTTGCCCATCCTCTGGAATCGTGGGGCGATGCTCTGGCAGTAGACGGGAGCCTCAGCATTCAGCAGCCCCTTATTGCACCGCTCAACGAAGGGATCGGCTCAGCGCAGGATATCCTCCTCCAGCTTGCCCGGATGCTCGATCCGGAAAGCTTTCCCGGGGTAGAGACTTACTACGACTTCCTCCGCCAACGCTGGCAGCAACGCTATGGTCTGTCCGAGCCACAGTGGGAGAGCCTTCTCCGCGAGGGGGTCTACACTGCGGTGCCGCGTGAGACACTGCCGCTCCGCTTCGATGCACCGGCGCTGGCAGGGGCGATTCGCCCCTCGGGCTTGGATCGGGAAGGATTGCTCGCCGTTGCTCTGCCCTCGTATGCCCTCTATGATGGCTCTCTGGCAAATTGTCCCTGGCTTCAGGAGCTGCCCGACCCAGTGACGAAGCTTACCTGGGACAACGTCGCGGCAATGAGCCCGGGAACAGCTGCCAGACTGGGACTCCAGAGCGAGGACCTCGTGCAGCTACGGGCTGGGGAGACGGTAGTTACTCTCCCGGTCTGGGTCCAACCCGGTATGGCAGACGGCGTTGTGGTGACAACACTTGGATACGGGCGCACCGAAGGCGGGGAAGTCCTCAAAGCGGTGGGGCAGAATACCTACGGGCTTCTGCCTCAGCAGCAGCTCGGGTATGTCTCGGTGAGCCTTACCCCGTTGGGCAAACGGTATCCGTTAGCCACAACCCAGCGTCACGCCCAATTAGTCGGGCGTCCCATCGTGCAGGTGACGACGCTGCCAGAATACCACTCTCCGGAGGGTCCGCGCTTCCAGCAGCCGGAGTTCCCTGGCTATCCAGCGCCGGATGGGCGCTACCGAATTCCCCTGACAATCGTTCCGCCGTACGAGTACAAGGGGCATCGGTGGGGAATGGTCATTGACTTGACCGCCTGCACAGGGTGCAGTGCCTGTGTCATTGCCTGCCAGGCAGAAAACAATATCCCAACCGTCGGTAAGGAGCAAGTGCGCCGTGGACGGGAGATGCACTGGATCCGCATTGACCGCTACTACCTGGGCTCTGTGGACGAGCCTCGGGTCGTTCACCAGCCGATGCTCTGCCAGCATTGCGAGAATGCCCCCTGCGAGAATGTCTGCCCTGTGGCAGCTACCACGCATAGCCCCGAGGGACTCAATGAGATGACGTACAACCGCTGCGTGGGGACACGGTACTGCCTCAACAACTGTCCCTACAAAGTCCGCCGCTTCAACTTCCTGAACTACCATACCGACACGCGTCCGCCGCTGGAAATGCTCTTCAACCCCGAGGTCACCGTCCGCATGCGTGGGGTAATGGAGAAATGCACCTTCTGCGTCCAGCGCATCAACGAGGCAAAGTGGCACGCAAGAGACGAAGGGCGCGAGCGCGTCCGCGACGGCGAGGTCCTCACCGCGTGCCAGCAGGCATGCCCTGCCGGCGCAATTGTCTTCGGGGATCTCAATGACCCGCAGAGCCAAGTTGCTCAGCTGCGGCAAAGCGACCGCGGCTACTTCGTGCTCGAAGAGCTCAACGTGCGCCCCTCGATCACGTACCTGGCAAAAGTCTGGAACGCTCCGGCTGAGGAAGTCCACCAGCTGAGGACAGCCTGACGATGGCACACATCGCCGAACCCGTGACAGCTGCTCGGCTCGATCAGGAGCCCTTCCGCGAACCTCTGGTGCTGGGTGATCTCACACCGCACGATATCACGGAGAAGATCGCCAGCATTGTGGAGCGCCCAGCCAGCTGGAAGTACTGGCTCACGCTGTCGATCACGGGGCTGGCCGCTGCCTGGGGTATTTTCGCAATTGGCTACACCATTGCCACCGGCATTGGAGTCTGGGGGCTCAACAATCCTGTAGCCTGGGGGTGGGATATTACGAACTTCGTCTGGTGGATCGGAATCGGGCATGCGGGGACACTCATTTCGGCAATCCTGCATCTTTTCCGCCAGCGCTGGCGAACCGCCATCAACCGTTCAGCAGAGGCAATGACCATCTTTGCTGTTCTCTGTGCCGGACTCTTCCCGCTCATCCACCTGGGACGCCCCTGGTTTGCATACTGGCTCATCCCATACCCCAACCAGATGCAGATGTGGGTCAACTTCCGCTCCCCGCTTGTCTGGGATGTGTTCGCTGTGACAACGTACCTGACTGTTTCCATCCTGTTCTGGTACCTGGGGTTGATCCCCGATCTGGCAACGGTGCGGAATTACGTGCGCCGCCGTCTGCCGAAAGCGCTCTACACGTTCTTTAGCCTCGGTTGGGTCGGTGCTGCCCGCCATTGGCAGCACTACGAGATTGCCTACCTCATTTTGGCAGCGATTTCCACGCCGCTGGTGCTCTCGGTGCACAGCGTGGTTTCCTTCGACTTTTCGGTGTCTATCCTGCCGGGGTGGCATACGACGATTTTCCCGCCGTACTTCGTCGCCGGGGCAATCTTTTCCGGTTTCGCCATGGTGCTGACCCTGGTCCTCATCGCCCGCTGGGTGCTCAATCTGCAGGACATCATCACGCTGAAGCACATTGACAACATGAACCGCATTCTGTTAGCCACCGGTATGATGGTTGGCTACGCTTACCTCATGGAATTCTTCGTGGCCATGTACAGTGGCAACGAATACGAGCGCTATGTCTTCCTCAACCGTGCCTTCGGTCCATATGGGTGGGCGTATTGGACGATGGTGTTCTGCAACGTCGCAGTGCCGCAGCTCTTCTGGTCCCGGCGCTTACGGCGGAATGTCGTGGTGACCTTTATTGCGTCCATCTTGGTCAACGTGGGGATGTGGTTTGAGCGGTTTGTCATCATCGTTACCTCGCTCCACCGCGACTTCCTGCCGGCAAGCTGGGACTACTACGCGCCGACCTGGGTCGAGGTCTCCATCTACATTGGCACGCTGGGCATCTTCTTCACGCTCTTCCTGCTCTTTGCCAAGTACATCCCCATCATTGCCATCTCGGAGGTCAAGGCAATCTTGCCCCATGCACAGCCGAAGCATCATGTTGGAGCAGAGGTGGCGTAGACACCATGGCAGCCAAGGCACGACCGGTAGCAATTATGGGCAACTTCAAAGATCCCGACACACTGCTGCAGGCAGTTCGCGAAGTGCGTACGAGGGGATATCGCTTCTTTGAGGTCTACACACCGTATCCCGTGCATGGTTTGGAGCAGACCATGGGGCTGCGCCGGAGCAAGCTTCCTTACATCTCCTTTGCCGGTGGAGTGCTGGGACTTGCCACAGCGTTGCTGCTGCAGTGGTGGACCGGCGCCGTTGACTATCGACTCAACATCGGAGGGAAGCCCTTCTTCGCGTGGGAGTTCTCCGTGCCGGTGGATTTCGAGCTCACGGTGCTGTTTACGGCATTCGCAACGGTTTTCGGTTTCCTTGCACTCTGCCGGCTTCCACGCTGGTATTCGGACTATCAGCACGATCCGGGCTTCCGCGCTGCAACGGATGACACCTTTGTCCTTGCCGTGGAAAGCCGTGATCCGCTCTTCTCTCTGGAGCAGACCCGCGCACTGCTGGAGCAGCTCGGGGCAGAGGATGTTCGCTTAGTCGAGGCATGATAATGGCACTGCGACGCACGCTTCGCTGGTGGCATATTCCGCTCGGAGTGGTGGGAGGTGCCTTTGTCGTCTTCTGGGTTTTGGTCCTCGCGGGGCAGAAGACATGGTTTTCCGAACAGCCACCGCTCCAGATCATTGCAGACATGGATGACCAATTTCGGGTCGATCCGCAAGAGAGCTCCCGCTTTTTCCCTGATCGGCGGTCTTTCCGGACACCGCCAGAGCACACTATCCCACGCAATGGTCGGGCATATCCGTTCGGGCAAGCCGAGCTGGCTCAAGCAGAGCAGGCATTCTCCCAGCCACCTTTCCCGGCAACACCGGTGGTTCTGTCCTACGGACGCAACCGTTTTGAGGCATTCTGTAGCCCGTGCCACGGGGTCGATGGGAAAGGGAATGGTCCAGTGGTCCAGCGCGGCTTTGTCCCGCCACCGGATTTGACTCGCCCCGAAGCTCGGGCATATAGTGATGCTCGCCTTTTCCATGTCATCAGCGCAGGGCAGAATATCATGCCCTCGTACGCAGGGAAGCTGACCGAATCGGAACGGTGGGCGGTTGTCTATTACATCCGCCAGCTGCAGCAGCAGGCTGCTGGCACTCAGGCAGCGCTCCTGCCACACTCGTCCCAGCAACGTCAGTAAAACCGGAGCTTCGGACGGAAATGGATGCGCACCTTCCCGAGCGGAGAATCCCCACGCTGCAGAATGCTCCCTTTGTGCATTGGCTGCGCCGTTTGGGCGTGGTGTTCCTCGGTGTCGGTGTGGTCGGAAGCGCTCTGACAGCGCTCCTCACACCGGAGCGCTTGGCGCCGAACTACATTGTCGGTTTCTTCTTCATTCTGAGCGTGGCTGTCACGGCAACCTTCATGACCGCTCTGCTCTTCCTGGTCCGGGCAGGGTGGAGTGCGGTTATCCGCCGGATTGTGGAATTCATTGCCTCCCCGCTCCCGTTCCTCCTCCTTGGGCTCCTTCCGTTTGCACTGCTGCCGGGAACCTTCTTCCACTGGATCCACGAGCTCCACGCAGGCGATCCAATCCTCGGGAGCAAGAGCTGGTACCTCAACGAGCCTTTCTTCCTGGTTCGGCTCCTGCTCTATGCGCTCATCTGGGCGGCGATGTATCGCTTCCTGATTGGCAATTCCTTGCGTCAGGATACGCTTCCAGAAGGGGATTGGACGCCAACGCGGCGGAACCTCCGCTGGGCAGCAGCCTGGGTACTGCTCTATGGACTGAGCTTTACCTTTGCCTCGGTCGACCTCCTGATGGCGCTGGAACCGCACTGGTATAGCACCATCTTCGGAGTCTATGTCTTCGCCGCGAGCTTCACGGCAACCATTGCTACTGTCACGCTCCTGGTGGTTGCGCTGAGGGAACAAGGGTACCTGCGGGACTTTGTGACTGTAGAGCATTACCACGATCTCGGTAAACTGCTCTTCGCCTTCTGCATTTTCTGGGCCTACATCGCGTTCTCGCAGTACATGCTCATCTGGTACGGGAATCTGCCGGAGGAGACGGTGTACTTCCTCAAGCGTATGGGGCAGGGGACGTGGCAGGTGTTTGGAATCCTGCTGCCGGTATTTCGGTTTGTGCTCCCCTTCCTCCTCCTCCTACGACGGGATGCAAAGCGGACCCCTGCGGTGCTCGTGACAGCATCAGTCATCGTGCTTGTCGGGCATTATCTGGACCTTGCGTGGATTGTATTGCCAGCCTTTGCACCGAGCCTTCGGTGGGGATGGCAAGAACTTACTCTCTTTGTGGGCTTCCTGGGCGTTTTTATGCTGCTCCTGACGCGTCTGATGGTGCGAGTTCCCGCTGTTGCTCGTGATCCATACCTGGAAGAGTCACTCCATACAGTCTCTGGATGAGTGGGACAGAGCGCATTGTTGTCGGACTATTGCTCCTGCTGGGAGCTGGTCTGATCGGGTGGGGGGTAGAACGGCTCCTCGGAAGCCTCCTCCACGCGCTTGCCCAGCGAACCCGATGGAAGTGGGATGACGTTGTTGCTCGGTCGCTTCGGGGAATCCTCGTTGCAGGGACTCTCGTCGGGGTGCTCTTCTGGCTTATGCGCTGGTGGCAACTTCCAGAACGGCTGCTTGCGACGGTAGATCGGCTGCTGCTCGTGGTAGCGCTGGTGGTGGGCTTCGTGTGGCTCTCCCGTGTTTCCATTGGAGTGTTTCGCCTGCTGCTGCACGATTCCGGAGCCCTCCCATCGGTTTCGATCCTGGTCAATATTGTCCGCCTGGCAGTGATTTCGATCGCTGCCATTGTGATTCTGCAGGTACTCGGTATCCCGATTACGCCGCTGCTGACGGCTCTCGGCGTTGGAGGGTTAGCAGTCGCCCTAGCCCTTCAGGATACCCTGTCCAATCTCTTCGCTGGTCTGCACGTTTTGGCGGCGCGCCAGGTCCGTCCGGGGGATTTCGTCCGGCTGGTGGATTCCGGTCTCGAAGGCGTGGTGGAAGACATCAACTGGCGAAACACAACTATCCGAACGCTTGCCAACTTCTTGGTTATCCTGCCAAATAGCCAGCTGGCAAACTCGACTGTGATCAACTACCGTCTTCCAGCACCGGAGCTTTCTATTACCGTGCCTGTTAGTGTGGCTTATGACAGCGAGCTGGAGAAGGTCGAAGATATTACACTCACTGTTGCTCGCCAAGTGCAGGCGGAAGTACCGGGGGCAGTTCGGGAGTTTGAGCCGCTTGTTCGTTTTCAGGAATTTAGGGATTCGGGCATCAACTTTGTGGCTGTCCTGAGAGTGGAGAAAGCGGAAGACCAGTACCTGGTGCGGCACGAGTTTATCAAACGTCTCTTCGCTGCATACCGTGCTGCCGGCATTGAGATTCCGTTCCCGATGCGTCACCTGGTCGGAACTGTCGAAGTGCAACTTGCCACGGAAAACCGTCGTGACCAGCCTGGAGGAGCACAAGCGTAGCCTCCAGGGGGCTCTGAGGGTTGCTTGATAAGGAGGTGTGTGTCTGCGAACTCGTCGACTCCCTTGAGGTACCCCAATACCACGTGTCACGGCACTTGAAAGAGCTCCGCAACGCCAGGCTACTGCGGGCACGACGAGACGGCCGGTGGGTCTACTATTCGCTCGATCTCACGGACCCGGTCGTGAAGGAGCTGGCAGAGGTCGTCAGGCGGCTCCCTGCCGACTTGTTCCGTGAAGACCAGAAAAACTTCGAGCAACGGATGACCTTGCGCGTCGGCGGCCGGTGCTGTGCGGGGATTCAGAAGAAGCACCTGGCCCCCAACGTCCGTGTTCGGAAGTAGTGCGAAGGAGGAATTGTCATGGACGAAAAGAGCCTTACCACGCGCGCCGTCGCCGAAGAGGAGGAAGAAGGCTTCGAAGGTCCCTGGTACCGCTTCCCCCCCATCCGTAATGCTGGCCTCGGAGGCATCGTGTTGGGCTTGGGCTGGTTAGCCGGGAAGCTAGGCCTTGGCCCCGCGGTCCAGATCCCCTTGTACGTCGTTGCCATTGCCCTCGGGGGCTACTTCTGGGTACGCGAGGGTTGGGAAGAGTTCATTGAAGAGCGGAAAGTAGGCATCGAAGCTCTCATGGCCTTCGCCACGTTGGGAGCCGTCCTTCTCGGCCAGTGGTTTGAGGCCGCCTTCCTTGTCTTTCTCTACGGGCTGGCAGAAGGCGTGGAGGAGTACACCTTCGCTCGCACCCGCTCCGCCATCAAGGCGTTGCTCGATTTGGTCCCCAAGGAGGCGCGGCTCCTCGAGAACGGCCGGGAGCGCATGGTGCCGGCGAGCTCCCTGAAACCGGGCGATCGGTTCCTCGTGCTGCCGGGCGAATCCATCCCCACCGACGCCATCATTCTTGAAGGGCGGTCGAGCATTAACGAAGCTGCGGTCACAGGCGAGTCGGTGCCTGTGGCAAAGGGCCCAGGCGACCGGGTCTTTGCCGGCACAGTGAACCTTGAGGGCGCCCTTGTTCTGGAGGCCACGGCTTCTTTCGAGGACAATACCCTGTCCAAGATCATCCGCCTGGTCGAACAGGCTCAATCAGAAAAAGGGCGGGCTCAGCGCTTCATCGAGCGGTTTAGTAGGCGTTACAGCCCTGTTGTCCTGCTTACAGCCGTGGCCTTGGTCGTGCTCCCGCCCCTGATCGGTCTCGACTGGTCGACCTGGGCCACCCGCGCTGTGGTCCTCCTGGTAGCAGCGGCACCCTGCGCCCTTGTCATATCGACGCCCGTGGCCATGGCTTCCGCCATCGGTGCAGCCGGCAAGAACGGCGTGCTCATCAAGGGGGGCATCCATCTTGAGAACCTCGGCACGGTCCGCGCAGTGGCCTTCGACAAGACCGGAACGCTGACGCGCGGAGAGCCCGTGGTGACTACCATTGTCGCAGCGCCCGGATGGACGGAGCGGGAAGTGCTGGCGCAAGCGGCCGCGATTGAGCGTTTCTCCGAGCACCCCCTGGCCCGAGCCGTCATGGCCAAGGCCCAGAATGAAGGGATCGAGGTACCCGAGGCCAGGGACTTTCAGGCTCTACCCGGAGCCGGGGCCAAGGCGGTGGTCGGCGAGGTGAGCCTCTATGTTGGGAGCCCCGCTCTCTTTCAACAGCTGGGAGCCCGGGTCCCCGCGGAGCTGTCGGACAAGATCGACGAGCTGCGGGACAGCGGGCATACGGTCGTCTTCGTGGGCACCGATGAGGAAGTGAGGGGGCTGCTGGCCATCCGCGATGAGATCCGGCCCGAGGCAAAAGACGCTCTACAGGCATTGCGCGAAGCGGGTATCGAGCACATCATCATGCTAACCGGCGACAATCAGCGGACGGCGAACGCCATCGCCCGGGAACTTGGCATCGACGATGTCCGGGCGGAACTGAAGCCGGAGGACAAGGCCAGGATCGTGAAGGCGCTGGCTGAAGAGTATGGCGGTGTGATCATGGTCGGCGACGGCATCAACGACGCGCCGGCCCTAGCCGCTGCCACGGTCGGGATAGCCATGGGCACCGCGGGAACCGACGCCGCTATTGAGGCGGCTGACGTCGCCCTGATGGCCGACGATCTGAGAAAAGTGGCCTACGCTGTCCGCCTCGGGCGCCGGGCGCGTGCCATCAGCCGCCAAAACATCATCTTCTCGCTAGCCGTTCTGGCGATCTTGATCCCGGGCGCGCTGACCGGCTGGGTTGATGTCGCCTTGGCCGTTTCCGCTCACGAGGTGAGTGAGCTGCTGGCCGTCGCCAACGGCCTTCGTGCCGCTAGAGTCCCGGGGTAGTGGTGGACTTTCCGGCCAAGGTTTAGGCCTGGCAGGTGGCCGTTGACAGTAGCGGTCACCGGCGGCTTCCCTTCGGGTTGGACCAACCCGAGCACAAAGGGAGGTCGGATCACCGGTGACCGCTGACTTCAGGATGGCACTCCTCGAACTGCTGCGCCAATACCAAGGCGAGCCCGAGGTCGACGCCCTGCGGGAGGGCCTGCGCTGGCTCGCCCAGCAGCTCATGGAGGTCAAGGTCAGCGAACTCCATCGGCGCCCAGCGCTACGAGCGCACCCCGTCGCGTACCACGTACCGGAACGGGTACCGCCCCCGGCGCTGGGACACGCGCGTGGGCACCATCGAGCTACAGATCCCGAAGCTGCGCCGCGGCAGCTACTTCCCCAGCCTCCTCGAGCCGCGGCGGCGCGCGGAGCGGGCCTTGCTGGCCGTGGTGCAGGAGGCGTACGTGCACGGAGTGAGCACGCGCAAGGTGGACGAGCTGGTGCAGGCGCTGGGCATCGCGGGCTTGAGCAAGAGCGAGGTCTCCCGCATCTGCGCCGAGCTGGACGAGCACATGGAG
>Ga0105160_1000262_pt1 | contig 26372 bp, 31 predicted proteins | sample GXS110809BmetaG_FD_89591 | JGI IMG/M metagenome (GOLD analysis project Ga0105160, IMG submission 89591) | Hot spring microbial communities from Gongxiaoshe hot spring, China to study Microbial Dark Matter (Phase II) - GXS 110809B | ecosystem: Environmental > Aquatic > Thermal springs > Hot...
CCAACAAGAGGGCGATCACCACATCAGTGGAAGGCCAGCCTTTAGCAGCCAGTATCATGGCTGGCAAGGCAGTAGCCAGAAGGAGGAGGACAATGCGGGGCTTGGTGAGGGCTACATAGCCCCTCGCCCTTTCCCCAATCCTATGGGCGCGCACTAACGCCGCTAACACTCCCTACCTCCAGCCGGCGCCCTAGCCACCCCAGCCCAAGAGCCACCAGAAGCACCAAAACGCCCCAAACAGCCCCAGCAAAAGCCAGGTGGGCAATGCGCACTGGCGTCTCCAGCCTAAGCCATACATTGGCCGCACCCATCATCACCTGCCCTATATAGAGCACCAGTGCACCAATGCTAAGAACCCAAGCCGCCATCCCAGCACGTCGGGCCTGCCACACCAGAGCTACCATACCAAGGCCCACTACCGCCGCCAGCAAACGATGGGCATAATGTAGCTGCGCCAAGTGGTGGGAGCCGGGTATAAGCTTCCCCTCAAACAAAGGCCAGTCACCATAGGCAAGCCCAGCGCCCAAATTGGAAACGAAAGAGCCTACCAAATTAAGAGCCAGCACCGCCCCAGCCATAAACATCGCCCAACCAGTAAGTCCTCTCACCGGTGTCCCAGCCCCAGGCCACAGAGATACCCCTGCTACTATCAGGGCCCCAAGGGTGAGCAGGGCCATCCCCAAATGGGCCGCCCGCAATGAGGCAGGCATCTCCTGCAGCACCGCCTCCCTACCGATGGCCGCCTGGGCCAACACCAGCGGCACAGCCAGCCCAGCACCTAAAACGACTATCGGGCGATGGCGATAGCGCCAAAGGGAGAACACCGCACATAGCAAGACCAAAAGCCCCACCACCGCCGCCAAGAGGCGATGGGCATACTCAATAAGTACCAGCTTCTCTAAAGGCGGAAGGATACTGCCACCACACAAGGGCCAGTCAGGACAAGCTAAACTTGCACCTGTAGCCCTCACAGCACCCCCTAGGACGATGAGGGCATAGACAGCTATCACCGTCGTCCATATCAGATGGGCCAGGCCAATCCTTTCACGTATGCTATAGGACCGCAGTGAAGGGGTTACAGCTTGCGAAGCCCTAAAAGGCGACCTTCCCTGCAAGGGGCACCTCGCTCTAATAGGACAGTGTAAAGGACGGCCTAAGCTAGGTCAAGGCGAAACCCTTGTTGTCAGCCAATGGGAGAGGGAATATAATTATAACGTCCATAAGTGATGGCTATACGTTAGGTGGGGGTTAAATAGGCAGAAGGAGGTACACACCCATGAGCTTTCCTGCTAGCACTCCTGAGCTCGCCCGAGGCCTCAAGGGGGTGATTCTTGACACCACCGAGACCAGCTTCATCGATGGTGAAGCTGGTAAGCTCCTGTACTGTGGTTACAACATACACGATCTGGCTGAGCATTCCACCTTTGAGGAAGTAGTCTACCTGCTCCTTTACGGCCACCTGCCTCGTTTGGCAGAGCTCAGGGAACTGGATATGGCCCTTCGCCGAAGCCGTTCCATCCCTAAAGAGGTAGTGGACGTTATCCGCTTAGTCCAGGCTGCCCATCCTATGGATGTGCTGCGCACTGCAGTGTCGGCTTTGGCTGCCTTCGATCCTGAGGCCAAAGACACGTCAGAAGAGGCCACCATCCGAAAGGCAATTAGGCTAATTGCCCAGGTGCCCACCATAGTAGCCGCCCACCACCGCATCCGCAGTGGCCTAGAGCTGGTGCCCCCTAACCCTGACCTGAGCCATGCCGCCAACTTCCTTTACATGCTCCATGGGAGGGAGCCCAACCACGAGGAGACCAGGGCCATTGATGTAGACTTTATACTTCACGCCGAGCACGGCTCCAACGCTTCCGCCTTTGCCGCTCGGGTGACGGCCTCCACAGGGGCCGATCTCCACGCTGCTATCGTCAGCGCTATAGGTACCCTTAAGGGCCCCCTCCACGGAGGAGCGGCAGAGGCCGTCATGCGCATGGTGCTGGAAATAGGGGAGCCGGAACGGGTAGACGAATACATTCATCAGATGCTCGCCGAAGGGCGACGCATAATGGGCATGGGGCACAGGGTGTACAAAGTGGAAGACCCCAGGGCCCGCCACATGCGGGAACGGGCACGCACCTTGGGCGAAAAGATGGGGCAGCCCAAGTGGTACCGTATCTTAGAGCGCATTGTTGAGGTGACAGCTCCATTAAGGGACAGGGGCATATCCCTAAACGTGGACTTCTTCGCCGGAGCCGTATATTACTTGCTGGACATCCCCGAAGACCTATTCATACCCATGTTCGCCATCGGTCGGATGCCTGGCTGGTGCGCCCAAGTATTGGAGCAGATGCGCAACAACGTCCTTATCCGTCCGTTGCTCCATTACGTAGGGCCCATGGACCTGGAGTATGTCCCCATAGAGGCCAGGGGATAAGGCCTATTCTATCTGCTCTATACGGAGGCGGAGGCGGCCCGCAGGGACTTCTATTTCTACTTCCTCGCCCACCGTCCGGTCCAAGAGGGCCTGCCCTATGGGGGAAGCGGAAGAGATGCGCCCCTCCTTGGGGTTCGCCTCTCCGGGGCCCACAATGGTGAAGCGCAGGGCCTGGCCATCGTCTAGACGGCGGACATGGACAGTCGAGCCTAGGCTGATGCGGGCAGAGTCCTGGTTTGTCGCTACTACCGCCCTCTTTAACAGGGTTTCCAGCTCGCGGATACGCGTCTCCAAATGGGCCTGTTTCTCCCTAGCAGCCTGAAGGGGAGCGTTCTCCCGGAAGTCTTTGTCTAGGGCTGCCCTCCTAATCTCCTCCGCTATCAGGGGGCGTTGGGCTTTCAGGCTCTCCAACTCAGCCTGGAGGGCGGCGTAACCTTCAGGAGTCATCGTTACCGTCTCCGTCACCGGCGAGTAAGAGGGGGTTGAGGCGATGCCCCGCCGGAGACGGACGTACTTGGCCAGGTTATAAGACACCCATCCCTCCTCCTGGAGGAAGGAGAGGAACTGACGCAACGCCTGGGCCCGTCGTTGGGCCTCTTCTCCCAGGCCTAGCCCCTCTACGTAGCGTGCTACATCTGGGCCTCGCAGGTCAGACACAGGCCGCTCTTGGCCGTACCAACGGACAAACCCCTGTACGGCAGCCTTGGTCTCCTCGGGACATTGATAAGCTTCTAAGTAGCGAAGTAACGCTTCCCATAGGATGGGAGGGTTCATGGCGACATGATATTTTAGGGAGCCGGTAAAGCGTTGGTCAACGTCCAACTCCTTCTGCTTCAGGAGGGAGCCCAGGAGCTGGGCATAAACCTCCAGAGGGGGCACCTGGATGCCTTCGCCACCTACTACCGAGAGCTGGTAAGGGAGGCTCCTAAGGCAGATCTCACATCGGTAACGGACCTGGAAGGGGTTCAAAGACGTCATTTCCTGGAGTCCTTGGCCTTGGGGAAGGCACTGATAGACCTAGGAGCCTTCGCACCCCACCCCCACTGTCGGGTAGTGGATGTGGGCACAGGAGCAGGATTCCCTGGCCTCCCCCTGCGCCTGGTCTGGCCGCTGCGCCTGACCTTAATAGAGGCCCAGCGCCGCAAGGTGGAGTTCTTAAGGCGGCTAGTGGCACTGCTAGGCCTAGCAGATGTGGAGATCGTCTGGGCCAGGGCAGAAGAGGTGGGGCACCAGACCCAATACCGGGAGGCGTATTCCTTGGCCCTGGCCCGGGCCGTTGCCCCTATGAGCACCCTGCTGGAGCTAACTCTACCCTTGGTAGCCATGGGAGGATTCTTGGCCACGCCAAAAGGAGAAAGGGTAAAGGAGGAGCTGCGGGAGGCAGCTAAGGCGCTGAGCATGCTAGGCGGAGAGGTAGTATACGTGGGCTCCTTAAAAGTCCCTGGACCTGGGCCGCACCCCACTCTCGTAGTGGTGGAGAAGAAACAACCCACCCCGCCACTTTACCCTCGCAGGCCAGGGATTCCCCAAAAGCGTCCATTGCGTTAAGCTTTTGAAGGCCTTTCCTGCCTGGGAGGTGACCTATGCGCGCAAGGGAGGAGGCGCCAAGGATTACCCAGTGGCTACTAAGGTTGACCAGACTGGAACGGGATGCCTTCGCCGAGGTGGCTGCAAATCCCGATAACACGGTCATTGCTTTGGCCACGGTAGTTGTAGCCAGCTTCTTGTGTGGCCTCGGCTCGTGGTTGTGGTGGGCCCTGCAGTTCGACTACGATCACGGCCGGGTGTTGGTGAGAACCCTTTTTATGGGGACTATTCTGCAGGTGGGGGCATGGCTCCTCTGGGTATACGTGACTTACCAGGTACTCACCTTGGGGTTCAACTTGAGAGTCTCCTTCTACCCCCTGGCCCGGGCCTTGGGGATAGCCTTCGCACCCATGGGGCTCACTATAGCCATGGCCTTGGCCCCATTAGCAGTCCCCTTGGCGGTGATCCCTATAGTTCTGACCGCCTTGGCGTCCCAGGTGGCGGTAGAGTCTGTGAGCAGGGCAGGGATGCCGAGGGCCCTGTTAGCCAACTTGGGTGGCTTCGTCACCTTTGCCCTCACCCTGGGGATCTTGGCTAACGTCTCTGAGGTGCGAGATATAGGCGGTGTGGCACCAGGCCTCTTCTTCTTCGCCCTAGACTAAGCTGATCTGCCATCTTAGGGGACCACCTCTATCCCTTCCCCCTCCCTAACTTCGCCTATGATCCAGACCTGCACCCCTGTGAGTGCAGTAACGTCGGCCGAGGGGGGCACAGCCATGAGCAGGCCACCCGAAGTCTGAGGGTCGAAGAGGACGAGACGCAGCTCGTCCTCTATTTGGGGGCTTATCTTCACCTTAGGGCCGAAGTGGTCGATATTCCTGTGGCCCCCACCTGGGAAGATTCCCTTGCGCGCATACTCCAAGGCGCCGGGCAAGATGGGGACCCTTCCTGCCTGTATGCGCAAGCGGACATCACTTTGTTCCGCCATCTCGCATGCGTGGCCCAGAAGGCCAAAGCCTGTCACGTCAGTGAGGGCATGGGCACCCCATTGCCGGGCCAAATGCATCCCGTGCCGGTTGAGGGCCTTCATCCAGCCCACTGCTGCCCGCAGATGGTGAAGCCTGACGCTGCCTCCCTTAAGGGCGGTAGCGATAACGCCCGTACCTAGAGGCTTAGTCAATACCAGGATATCGCCAGGGCGGGCGCCTCCCTTGGTAAATACTTGCCCAGGGTGTACAAGGCCCATAACACACAGCCCATACTTGGGTTCCCGGTCAATCAGGGTGTGGCCACCGGCTAAGACGCCTCCAGCCTCAGCCACCTTATCAGATGCCCCCTTGAGGATGGCTACTACCATTTGGGGATCCATATCCTCAGGGAAGGCAGCGACGCTAAGGGCTAGGCATACCTCCCCTCCCATAGCGTATATGTCGCTCATGGCGTTGGCGGCTGCTATGGCGCCAAAGTCATAAGGGTCATCTACTATAGGGGCAAAAAAATCTACCGTCAGCACCGCCGCCAGCTCGGGAGTGAGCTGGTAGACGGCTGCATCATCAGGCCTTGCTAGCCCTACCAGAAGGCGAGGGCTAGCGGGGAGATGCTCTTGTAGATGGCGCAGGACCTGCGCCAAGGCCGCCGCACCGGCCTTGCCAGCTCAACCAGCACAGGTGGCCATCTGTGTGAGGCGTATCTCCTTCGTCATGACACCTCCAAGGCTAGTGTATCTTTGGCCAATAGGGGCCACAAGGTTGTCCTATCAGTGCCATCCTGCTACTATCAAAGGCCGTGCTCACTCCTGCAGAGCTTGTAGGCAGGCTGTCCAGGCTTTATGGTCGTCCCTCCTGGCGTCCCCATGGTGACCCGCTGGCGGAGCTAGTCCTAGCCGTCCTCTCCCAAAACACTAGCGATGCCAATTCAGGCCGGGCTTTCATGCGCCTTCGGGCCCGTTTTCAAAGGTGGGAAGAGGTTTTGCAAGCCCCCGAAGCGGAGATAAAGGAGGCGATACGGATTGGTGGGCTGGCCAATATTAAGGCACAACGCCTTAAGGACCTTTTGGCGGAAGTACTAGAGCGAAGAGGCTCCCTAGACCTAAGCTTCCTGGCCCAAATGCCCCTCCAAGAGGCGCAAGAATGGCTACAAACCTTGCCAGGAGTAGGGCCAAAGACGGCCGCCTGCGTTTTGCTCTTCGGCATAGGGCGCCCTGCCTTGCCTGTAGACACCCACGTCCACCGCGTAGCCCGCCGTCTGGGCCTGGTCCCAGAAAGTTTTAGCCCTTCACAGACGCAGGAAGCACTTCAAGCTTCGGTTCCTCCAGAGCTTGTGTATCCCTTCCACGTCCTTCTTATCCGCCATGGCCGTCGTCTCTGCCAGGCCCGGTCGCCCAAATGCCCAATTTGCCCCCTGCTAGACGTGTGCCCTTACGGACAGAGGCGGCAAACTATTCCAGATTGACCGCATTTCCCACGGGCCCTATCATAGCCTCAGTTAGAAACGGAGAGGAGGGCCTTATGGCCATAGCAGATCTTATCCAGAAGGCCCAACAGGAGGGCAGGCGGCTATTAACGGAGATAGAGTCCAAGCAGATACTGGCCGAGGCCGGTATTCCTTGTGGCCCAGCCCAATTAGCCACCACCCCGGAAGAGGCGATAGCGGCAGCCCAAGAGCTAGGGTTCCCAGTGGTAGTCAAGATCGTCTCCCCAGACATAGTTCACAAGTCGGACGTGGGAGGCGTTCGGCTCAATCTGGAGACGCCAGATCAGGTAGCTAGGGCCTTTCATGAGGTCGTCCAGTCGGCCCACCAGCATATGCCCGATGCCCGCATATGGGGTGTCTCGGTGCAGCGCCAGGCCCAACCAGGGGTAGAGGTGATCGTGGGGGTAAGTAAAGACCCCCAATTTGGGCCAGTAGTCATGTTTGGCCTGGGAGGCATATTAGTGGAGCTCCTCCAAGACGTATCGTTCCGCATCGTCCCCTTGGAGCCCAGGGACGCTCGTCAGATGATCCGTGAGATAAAGGGCTTCCCCCTCCTCACCGGCTACCGGGGCCGACCCCCTGTCAACATAGGTGCCCTGGAGAACCTGCTCCTTCGCGTCTCCCAACTGGTGGAGGCCCACCCAGAGATAGAGGAACTGGACCTCAACCCCGTCTTCGCCCGCCCTGACGGAGCGGAAGCGGTAGATGCCCGCATCGTTATTTCAACCTCATAAGCAGAGAGGTGGATGATGCCTAGACGCCGAACAGTACCCCGCCGTTGGCATGGAGGGCTGCAAGAGCTGGCACCAGGGGTATACGCCTACATCCAGCCTACGGGCGCCACGGGGGTGAGCAACGCTGGCCTCGTGGTAGGAGGCGATGAGGCCCTTGCCGTGGACTCCCTTATGGTGCCCCGCATGACCAGGGCCTTCCGCCGGGCCATAAGAAGGGTCACCCAGGCCCGCGTCCGCTACTTGGTGAACACCCACTTCCATGTAGACCATGTGGGGGGCAATCAGTTCTTCCAGGAGGCCACTATCATCTCCCACGTCAACTGTCGGCGCGAGCTTTTGGAGTTTGGCCTGCCTATTGACCTCCTCTCCCAGCTCATGCCCCGTTACGCCCAGGGGTTCCGGCAGATACATCTGGTGCCTGCATCCATCACCTATGAGGACAAGATGATCCTCTATGTGGGCGACAAGGAGGTGCACCTACTTTACCTAGGGCGTGCCCATACCCAGGGCGATACTCTGGTGTACCTGCCCAAAGAGAAAGTCCTTTTTGCTGGTGATGTAGCCTTCTTCTACGTGACCCCCGGCCCTTACCATTGCCACGTAAGCGGCTGGATAAGGGTGGCCGACTTGGCACAACAGCTAGACGTGGAGGCCATCGTCCCTGGTCATGGCCCTGTGGGGGACAAGAAGCTGCTTAGGGAAATGCGGGAATACCTGGCCATAGTGCGCAGGGAGGCCCGCAAGATGTTCAGGGAGGGCCTACCGCCCGAGGAAGCAGCCCAACGCCTACGCGTAGGTGGCTATTACGCTCAGTGGGCCGAGCCCTCACGCCTGCCCATCTTGGTCCAGCGCCTCTACATGGAGCTCCGAGGGGAGATCTGAAGGATGAATGACCTTCGCCAGCGCCTAGACCGTGCCTTCAACCCCAGGTCAGTAGCGGTGGTGGGCGATAAAAAGGCCTTGGGGTACATGTGGCTCAACGCCATGCGCACCTTTCAGGGGCCCATTTACTCTGTCCAGATAGACCCGGCTGAGATAGAGGGGATCACCGCCCTTGGCTTCCCCAACTATCCTCGCCTCCAAGACATTGAGGGGCCTGTAGACTACGTAGTATGCGCTGTCCCCCGCCAAGTCGCGCCTCGCATCGTGGCCGATTGCGCAGAGAAAGGGGTGACGGCAGTCGCCCTCTTCACCTCCGGATTCGCCGAGACAGGAGAAGAGGAAGGGGAGAGGCTACAGCGGGAGATAGGGGAGATCGCTCGCCGTAACGGCCTGCTCCTCATCGGGCCCAACTGTATGGGGATATATAATCCCCGCCTCGGCCTCCGCCATAGCCCTGAGCAGCCAGCAGGGGAGGCGGGAAACGTAGCGTTTATCTCTCAGAGCGGCACTCACTGTATCAACTTCTCCCTTCTTGGCTATGGGCAGGGGATCCGCTGTTCCAAGACGGTAAGCATGGGCAACGGCGAAGTCCTAGACGTGTGCGACTACCTGGATTACTTCATCCACGACAACGAGACGGAACTCATCGCCGCCTACGTGGAAGGGGTGAAGGACGGTCGACGGTTCTTCTCTCTGCTGAAGGAGGCAGCACGGTGCAAGCCGGTGGTGATATGGAGGGGTGGGGCAACCCAGGCGGGGGCAAGGGCCGCCTTCTCCCACACCGCTTCTTTGGCCACACCAGGCCATGTATGGAAGGCGCTCATGCGCCAAGCAGGGACCATTGAGGCGCAAGACCTAGACGAGACGCTGGATGTGATCAAGGCGCTCTTATACTGCCGGCCCACAACGGGTAGGCGGATGGGCCTTATCGCCATGACGGGAGGCCAATCGGTGGTCATCACCGATGCCTTTGAGGGGGAAGGGCTGGAAGTGCCCCTTCTGACCCCTAGCTCCTATAAGGAGCTGGCATCCTTCTTCAACATCATCGGCGGCAGCTACCGCAATCCCTTGGACGCTGGGGGGACGGTGGCCATGGGGTTTGCCCCCAACAACGTCCAGCGCCTCCTAGACATCCTGGACCGAGACGAAAATGTGGACGCCATCGCCTTCGAGGTGGGTACTGGCTTCCTGGTGAGGCGCATCAGGGAGCAGCCCCATCTTCTGGATAGCCTGGCCCAAACGCTTTCAACCTTTAAAGAACGGTCATCCAAGCCCTTAGTGGTAGTGGTTCATCCCTCCCATGTGGAAGAGGTGGAGCCGATGATCAGGGCCAGGTTCGTTAAGGAAGGGCTTCCCGTCTTCTCGTCGTTCCGGCGGGCGGCTCGGGCTCTGGCCCGGGCCATCGCCTACTGGCGGTTCCGTCAGGGCTACGAGGACTGAAGGGGAGACGAAAAGGGGAAAGGAGGGCAGGTGAGATGAGAATGAAGGCAGCTGTCTTCTATGGACCTCATCAGCCCCTATCGGTGGAGGAAGTGGAGCTAGCCCCTCCCAAGGCGGGAGAGGTGCTGGTGAAGGTCGCCGCCTGTGGAGTATGCCATTCGGATCTTCACTTTTTGGAAGGTAAGAACCCCATTGCCACCCCGTGCGTATTAGGCCATGAAGCAGCGGGTGTGGTGGAGGGGGTAGGGCCAGGAGTCCAATACGTCTCCCCTGGCGACCACGTGGTGATAAGCTTCGTGCCTACGTGCGGCCAGTGCCATTACTGCCTGGTGGGCAGGCCCAACCTGTGCACCGTGGGCAACAGGGCAACAGCCATGGGTACCATGTTGGACGGCACCACTCGTCTCTCGCAACAGGGCCGGCCTGTATACCATGAGGCGTGCGTCGCGGGATTCGCACCGTATACGGTGGTCCCCGAGATCAGCCTGGCCAAGATACGCCCGGACATGCCGCTAGATAGGGCTGCCCTATTGGGATGCGGAGTAATGACGGGGGTGGGAGCGGTCTTCAATACCGCCCACGTCCAGCCGGGATCGGATGTGGCTGTCATCGGTTGCGGAGGAGTGGGACTAAACGTCATCCAGGGGGCCTTCTTGGCGGGGGCCTCCCGCATTATCGCTATCGATCTTCTTGAACACAAGCTCCAGTTGGCCCAGGAGTTGGGGGCGACTCACGTGGTGAATGCTTCCCAGGAAGACCCCGTAGCCGCCGTCAGGCGCATCTCCCCAGGGGGAGTGGACTACGCCTTCGAGGTGATAGGGCTGCCAGAGACGATCCGCCAGGCCTTCGACATGACCCGGCGTGGTGGCATGGCGGTGGTGGTGGGTCTGGCCCCCTCTGGTTCGCAGGTGAGCCTCCCTGCAGCTGCCTTCCTGTTAGAAAAGACCATCACTGGCTCCGCCTACGGGGGCACCCGCTTCCGCGTGGATATCCCAAGGTTGGTAGAGCTATATATGTCGGGGCGTCTAAAGTTGGATCCCCTCATAAGCCGCCTTTATCCCCTAGACCAGATCAATGATGCCTTCGACGCCCTACGCCGAGGCGAGGTAGCAAGAAGCATCATCATACCCTAATATTCTGGGGTCCATTACTCTCCAGATGCCCTAACGGCCAAAAAGGAGATCTAAGCTCAAAAATGGCCGTCTCAAGACCTAATAATGCCGACAACGCCGCCCTGCACCATGGTATACTTGCTGCGTACCAATGCCTGAAAGGGAAGTGCGCTGGCCTTTGCGCATTGTCGATTCACGAGGCAAGGAGCGCAGGGGGATAATTATCGCCTCTCGCAATTGGCACCAAGGTTTAGGACAGGTGAGGGAGGAGGACTTCCGCATCGTTATGGTGGAGGAGCTATTGGAGGAGCAGCCTCAACTTTCGGGGCCAATAATAGTATGCAGTCCTGTCCCCCTCCCCCATCTGCGATTAGCAGAGAAGGAGCCATCCTGGACTTGGGGCAGCCAACATCCCAGCAAGGCGATCCGGGTATATTGTCCGCTCCCGGTAAGCAGCGCTGAGATAACGGCCATGAACCCCTCTCGTCTTAAGGCCTTGGCCAAGGCCTTAGTATCGGCCTGGGACTGTCATAGTTGGTGGGAGGCAGTGGCCCAAGCCCTTTATGCTCCCCAAAGGCCTCCCAAGGTGGTCCCGGCGAAACTCCGGTCTTATCTGGGCTCTCTCCTGGACAAGGCCGCCTCTCATCTGTCATCGGAGGCCCCTGAGGAGATAGCAGAGGCCATTAGGCGGCTACAGCGTTGGCTAGAAGCCAAAGACCCAGAAGAGGCGTTGAGGCTGTCTGGCCAGCTCTACCCTTCTGCTACCTCACTAGCGGCCGACGTGTACATTGTGCGGGCCCTGGCCCAGGCTCCTCAGGAAGCCATGCTGGTAGCCGCTGCGCGCCGGTTCCTTATGGAAGCCGCCACCTCAGACCGGGAGCTAGAGTTGAGCCGAGCGCTGGCCAGCGAGCAGCTTTCCTACGTGGTAGTAGCAGTGGAGCCTCACCGTCTGCCCGTGGCCAAGTTGGCCCTGGAGGCCTTTCGCCAGCGCTATCGCGCTGCCTATGAGGCCTACCATCATAGCTACTGGGAGGCGGTGAGGCAGTTACGTAAGCGCCTTTCCAAAGCGTCCACCCTAGTCCAGGCCCTGGAGAGGTTGAACCGCTTGCCAGAGCTAGGCCCTCCTGGGGGCCTAACCGTCTTGGCCCGCTACCATACCCTCATGCGCATCCTGGAGCCGTGCCAGGCCGAAGGGCCCATATTTTCAGAGCCTTTGTCATCTCGCTGTCATCAATGCCAGCTAGAGATGGGATCCCCGCCTCCTCAGGCCGAAGTCGATGAAGTCCTTAGCGGTCTCAACGAAGCCCTGGGGGAGCAGATGTCCCGTCTGGCCAAGGCTCTAGCGGCCATGGTCATTACCGCTCAAGACCCCATTATTGAGAAGGCCCTTAAGGTGGTACAGGCCAGCCAGGTAGCCCCCCTGGCCCAGATGCTAGATGACCAGGTCACGGCTTTTCTGCGCCGATGCCTCGTAGAGACGAAGGTGCGAGAGGCCATCTCTCCTGTGCTGGATCGCATCCAGGCAGGGCAAACGCCAACACCAGAGGAAACGGAGAGGGCCGGACGCCAAGTACGGCAACTTCTGTCAGCCCTGCTGGCACCGCCAAAGAATAGTACATAGCATGCCAGTGGACTGGCTTGTGGTGGGCCTGGGAAACCCGGGCGCCCAATACGCCCTTAGCCGTCACAACGTAGGCGCTAGGTGCGTAGCCCTCCTGGCCAGGCGTCACGGCATCCTTCTAAACCCTAGTAAGAACTACTCCTTAGGTCAAGGAAAGGTTGGGTCCACTCCTGTAGCCCTCGCCCGCCCACGGATGTTCATGAACGAGAGCGGTCGAGCGGTATCCCTTTTGGTGCGCCATGTAAATGTTCCCCTGCACAGGCTATTGGTGGTGTGCGACGATTTAGATCTGCCCCTAGGTAAGATACGTATCCGCCCGGGTGGTAGCCACGGCGGCCACAACGGCCTCCGCTCCATCATCGAAGCTCTCGGCACTAAAGACTTTCCTCGCCTGCGCATAGGAATCGGTCGGCCCGTGCAGGAGGGACGTCCCATCACCCAACCAGAGGTGGTGGCCCAATACGTCCTCGCCACGCCTCCTCCCCAAGAGCAAGCAGCCCTGCAAGAGGCCATACTCATCGCCTGCCAGGCCATAGAGGCGGTCATCTCTCAGGGCCTTGAGATGGCCATGAACACCTATAACCGCTGAGGCACCGTTACAATTTTCTCTAGGGGCCACTATGGATCTCACGTCCCTTTTGTCTAGGGTGGTAGAAACGCCGTCCCTAGGCGAGCTTGCCCAGCATGTCCAGGCAGAGAGGCAGGTCACGGCCAGTGTAGTGGAGGGGGCCAAAGGGGCGGTAATAGCGGCGTTATTTCATATCCTAGGCCTCCCCATTGTGGTAGTGGTCCCCAAGCCCCAAAGGGCAGAGGCGCTAGTAGAAGAGCTAGCCGCCTGGCAGGGAGGCTACCAGGGGATCTACCAATTCCCTGAAAGGGAAGCGATCCCCTATGACCCCTCACCGCCAGACCCATCGGCAGTGGCCAAACGCCTCCGGGCCCTCTACATGCTTTGCTGGGGAGAGAAAGTGTTGATAGTAGCATCGGCCCTGGCCTTAGCGCAACGGACCATCTCTGCCCAAGAACTGGGCGACTACACCGTATCGGTGGCGACTGGGGGCGAACTAGAGCCCAGGGCCTTTTTGGGCCGCCTCCAATCGATGGGCTACCAGATAGTGCCCACAGTAGAAGTGCCTGGGGAAGCCTCCCGCCGCGGGGGCATCGTGGACGTATTCCCCCCAACTACCTTCCTCCCTGTCCGCATCGAGCTATGGGGACGCCAGGTTGACGAGATACGCTACTTCGATCCTGCTACCCAGCGGTCTACAGGGCGTGTAGAGAGGGTTACCATCATACCTGCTTGTGAGGCCATCTTTTCTACCCCTCCCCCTTGGTGCCGAGACGTGGAGATCTCCCACCTGCCAGAGCACTTGCGCGACAGGATGGCGCGAGAGTTAGCTAGCCTGGCCAACGGTGAGCCCCCACCAGGGCTACATTTCTACGTACCCTTCCTTGCCCACGCCACCCTATTGGACCATCTGCCTCCTCACGCCCTGCTGGTCATAGACGAAGAGGAGGAAGTGGTGGCTGCCCTAAAAGAGGCCCACCTTAAAGCCCAAGAGACGGTGGAAGAAATGGCCCCTCTCCTCCCCAAAGGCTTACCTTCCCCCTTGGCCCCCGTAGAATACCTGACAGGCCAGATCAAGAGGCACCCCCGGGCCCTTACTCTCACTCGCTGGCCGAAGGAGGAGGCAGTGAGCCTACCCTTTAGCCCTGCGCCGGGATATGGCGGCCAGCTAAGGCGCCTTGCCAGCGAGCTGTTGGACATCACAAGGAGGGGTGGCACAGCAACAGTAGTATCACAGCAGGCCTTAAGGCTAAAGGAACTCCTCCAGCAAGAGGGGATAGATAGCACGCTGGAGACTTCAAGGGTTACGTTAGTTCATGGCTCTTTGCCAGCAGGATGGCGCCTTGAAGACCCCCCTCTCCTCCTGCTGACCGATAGGGAGATCTTCGGGTTCGCCAAGGAGAGGCGGCCAGCCCCTAGGCGTTACTTCACTACCGAGACCACTTTGGCCCAGCTATCCCCAGGCGATTACGTAGTGCACATAGACCATGGCATCGCCCGCTTCGCTGGAGTAGTGAGGTCTAAGGTAGATGGCGTCGAAAGGGAGTACCTGGAGCTTCAATACGCCGAAGGGGATAAGCTTCTGGTGCCTGTGGAACAGGTCGATCGCATAAGCCGCTACGTGGGCCCTAGCGGCTTCCTCCCTCCCCTCACCCGCCTCGGCTCGGGGGAATGGCAGCGCATCAAGCGCAGGGTAAGAGAGGCGGTGACCGACCTGGCCAAGGAGCTTTTGTCCCTTTACGCCGCCCGCGAGGTCCTGCCTGGATATGCCTTCCCTCACGATACCCCCTGGCAGTTGGAATTGGAGGCCTCCTTCCCCTACTTGGAAACGCCCGATCAACTGGCCGCCCTGGCAGAAGTGAAGAGGGATATGGAGAGCCCCCGCCCCATGGATCGCCTCATCTGTGGTGACGTAGGCTACGGCAAGACGGAGATAGCCCTCCGGGCCGCCTTCAAGGCGGTCATGGGGGGAAAGCAAGTCGCCTTCCTTGTGCCCACTACCATATTGGCCCAACAGCACTACCAGACCTTCCTCCAACGCTTGACACCCTTCCCTGTGACCGTCGCCATGCTCTCCCGCCTCTTGCCCGATAAAGAGCAGGAGAAGGTGATTAGAGATCTGGCCCAAGGCTCCATAGACATCGTTATTGGCACCCATAGGCTTTTGCAGCCAGATGTCAGTTTCCGCGACCTGGGACTAGTAATTGTGGACGAGGAGCAAAGGTTCGGGGTGGTACATAAGGAGCACCTCAAACGGCTGCGTCTACAGGTAGATGTCCTCACCCTCTCGGCCACCCCCATCCCGCGTACCCTCTACATGGCCTTGGGGGGAATAAGGGACATGTCCCTCTTGGAGACGCCTCCTGAGTCGCGCCTCCCAGTAAGAACCATAGTGGCGCCTTACCAGCCCCAGCTGGTGAAGGAGGCTATAAGAAGGGAGCTGGCAAGGGGAGGGCAGGTATATTATGTCCACAATCGCATCAAGACCATCCATCAGGCAGTGCAACGAGCAAAGTCGCTGGTGCCAGAGGCCAGAGTAGCCGTTGCCCACGGCCAGATGGATGAGGAAGAACTGGCCATCGTCATGGACGACTTCCGCTTGGGGAAGGTGGACGTGCTAGTATGTACCACCATCGTAGAGTCGGGCCTGGACATCCCCAATGCCAACACCATCATCATTGAGGATGCCCACCGCCTTGGGCTCTCCCAACTGTACCAGCTGCGCGGACGCGTGGGCCGGTCTGAGGGACTTGGCTACGCCTACATCTTCTACCCTCCCGAGGCGCACCTTACTGAGGCCGCTGAGAGGCGCCTGCAGGCAATCTTTGAGGCCAGCCAATTAGGGGCAGGGTTCCAAATCGCCCTGCGCGACCTGGAGATAAGGGGGGCCGGCAACTTGTTAGGCCCCGAGCAGAGCGGCCACATGGCGGCCGTAGGGCTGGAGTTGTACTCTCGCCTCCTCCAACAAGCCACCCAGAACCTGCGCGCCCAGCTGCATGGAGAGAGCCCACCCCTCACTACCGAAGGCCCTGACCTGATAGTGGACCTCCCCCTCTCTGCCTACCTGCCTGAATCATTCGTCCCGAATCTAGGACAGCGCCTGGCCCTCTACCAGCGGCTGGCCGAGGCCCCCACTCCAGAAGAAGTGGATTCCCTAGCCCTAGAGATGGCCGATAGGTTCGGGCCGCCACCCGAGCCCGCCCAAAGGCTCATATTTATAGCTCGCCTCAGGGCCATGGCCCGTCAGTTAGGGATCCGCTCCCTTGCCCTAGAAGGGGGCAAAATAGTGGCCCGCTGGCCTGAAAGGAGGCCCCACTCCTCCTTGCCTCCCCACGTGCATCAATGGGTAGACTTTGGCCCTACCACCATGCGCATCGACCCCGTAAGGCTTGGGGATGAGTGGCCGAAGGCCCTTGAGGAAGCGTTGAGGTCCCTTTTCAAGGGTTGACAGGTCACCCCATCCCCTCTAACATGAAGGCCTGTGAAAGGTGTCACGTCCCGCCCTGGCAACCGTAGGACGGTGACGGGAAGGCCACCAAGGGAATATCGAGAGCGTTTGGTCCTGGCCTCCTTCGCCTATTGGCTCGGCCTTCTGGCGTATCTCCTGGTAGAGCCACCCCAAACCTGGTTGTTGGCCTTTTTGGCTCTGTTGGTAGCTCTGGCCACAGATGGGCTAATCCGCTCCTACGCAGGCCAGAGGCTACGAAGGCTAGACGATACGGTCTTGGGGCTCGTATTGCCTGTCCTCTTTGCCATCGGTGGGGCTGTATTTGTGGAGCTGGCTGTAGATGGGTACTGGGCCCTCCTGGCCAGCACCGCCGTGGCCCTAATACTGGGGGCGATCATCCATGCCGAGTGTCAGTGCCATTCTCCTCAGACCTCCGCCTTTATCCGGGCCCGTATGGTGTCGCACATCGCCTGCTACCTTACTGCTTTCCTGATACTGGCCACCCTGTACTCGTTTGACGTGGAGCTGAGCTTGCCGTTGCAGGCCATAGGCACCGCCGTAACAGGAACGCTGCTGAGCTTAGAGCTTCTTCGGGACGCCTCTGCACAGACGCGCGATAACCTCCTCTTGGCCTTAGCCACTGGGATCGTTATGGGGCAGGTGTCATGGACACTCCACCTCTTGCCCTTAAGCCCCCATGCCGGTGTTGTCCTTCTCCTTCTCACCTTCTATCTGCTTACAGGCATAGCCCATCACGTGTTGGCTGGGGCCTTCAACATGGTAGCCCTGGCCGAGTTCGCTGGTGTAGCCTCTATAGGAACGGGGGCAATCATCGCCACCCACCGCCTCTTCTAACCAGGAAGTGACCTTTGTCCTGGGCATTGACCCCTCCTTTCCTGGAAGTGGTGTGAGCTTCGCCTTTCTCGATAAAGAGGGCCGTCTCATAGGGTGGGGGCGCTTGCCCGGACATGTGGAGTTGCCCCCTTTGGCCACCGATGCCCGCCTGGTGGCGATAGACGCTCCTTTGGGCCTCCCCATGGGTTGGGGTTGCCTGGACCTGCCTTGCACCTGTGGTACGTGTACTGCCCCTCCTTCTGCCCGTCGGGCCGCTGAGGTGGCCTTAGGGAACATGGGGATAGGGCTCTTCTGGACCACCAAACGTTCTATCCTAAGGCCCCTTATAGAATGGGCCATCCGTCAGCGTAAGGTTCTGGAAGGGCTAGGGAAGGAAGTGGTAGAAGTATATCCTTACGCCAGCAAGATGATCCTATGGGGACGGCCTCCGGCTAGAAAGAGCACCGTCCTAGCCAGGCGATGGCTCCAGGAGAATTTGGCATCGGTAGTGGCCGATGTCCCCCGGGAGCGCCTCCTCTCCCACGACGAGCTCGACGCCCTAGTGGCCGCCTACTCAGGGCTTCTGTGGGCAAGAGGTCAGGCCCAAGCGTTAGGCCTTCCCCATGAGGGGGTCATCGTTGTCCCTAAGCCCCCCATTGAAGAAGGCTACGGCCTATGATAGCATCGTCTCGGGTCGGGGCGTAGCGCAGCCTGGTAGCGCACCACAATGGGGTTGTGGAGGTCGCCGGTTCAAATCCGGCCGCCCCGACCAGTTTGCCTAAGAGGCAGACGTTGTGCCAGGGGAGGCCTTAGTAAAGTTCCGCCCAGACACGCCCGCACGAACGATGGCGGACCTGCACCGGCGACACGGAGGCCAGAGGTACACTCACTGCGTTCCCGCTGGCCATCCAGCAGGAACCTGTGGGAACGCCTGAGGCAGGATCAGGAGCAGCTCATCGCCCGATCTCCGCCCACCTTAGTCAATCGAGTCCGGCGAGAGGTGTACGAGGCATGCCTTCGAGCAGCGTCGCTTCCCCCAGGCGTGTTTCGCCTAACCGTACCCACTGGAGGGGGAAAACTAGTAGCGCCTTGGCTTTCGCCCTCTCTCACGCCATTCAGCATGGGCTAAAGAGGGTGGTAGTCGCTATGCCCTACACTAGCATCAGCTTTTCGAGTCGCTACTGTCCGATCGCCCTAGCCGAGCGCGACGCCTCCACAATTTAGCCAGAAGCGTTATCGTCTTGGACGAGGTCCAGACACTGCCACCGGAGGTATTGCGGCCAACGTTAGACGTATTGCTGGCATTAGTAGAAGTTTATGGGGCCACTATACTCTTAGCGACGGCTACTCAGCCCGCACTAGACGACAGTCACTACGTTCGGGAATAGTCTGGGATCCAAATGCGAGAGATAGTACCCAACTATTTCAGTTATTTCGAGGCCATGCGTCGCGTGGACTACGAACTCCGCCAGTCTCCCATTGAATGGGCCGACTTGGCGCACGAGCTGGCGACCGAATCCCAGGTTATGGTGGTTCTCAACTATCGTCCGGGCGAGTGGTCATCTTTCAGCCAGCCGAAGGCAACATACCACGCGGTCTTTACAAGGCCGGTATTGAGACGGCTAAGCTGCTTCTCTTTAAGCATCCCATTTAAGACCTGCACAACCCCGAGATCTACCGCGAATATTTCCAGTACCTGTACTCGAAGGTCAACCTTGACACCCGAGGCGTCCAAGATAAGCGGGAGGCCCTAGACTACCCCGAGGTAGCAAAGACCTACCGACTCATTGTAGACGATACGGTTCCGGTGCTGGTGCCTTATCGCGACTCCGAGAAGAGGCTCGCCGCATGGTTACAAACGCCCAGCCGCTACACTTGGCAGGGTTTGCAACCATACCTGGTGTCGGTCTTCCGTAAAGACATAAACTACCTGCAGCAAAGCGGATTGCTAAAGCCGGCGACCGAACATATGTACCGTTGGCTTGGGCAATACCACCCTCGACTCGGCCTACAAGAAGCGCTAATAGACCCCAGCGATTTGATCGTGTAGTGCTGCGGGATGTGGCCTATCTAATTGAGGCTGAGATGGTCCTGCGACCCTGGGCGATGGGCCCCATCTACAAGTATCGTGACCAGTTCCGCCGTCGGGTGGAGAAGGGCCGGTGTTTCCATAGGCCTTATTTGGGTACCCGCGAGTTCCCTGCTTTCTTCAGCGTGCCAAGGGAAGAGGACGTGCCCGACCCAGGCCTGAACATGGACCTGGGCCTTATGGTGCTGGACATCGCCTTTGTGGAGGATCCCTCCCGGCCAGAGATAGAATTCTTGCGTCACGGGCCTGATGGCCCTAGAAAAGCTGAGGGTTACGCATATGCCCTCTTCTTTCCCGCCCGAATAGAAGGGGGCTGGCTAGCTGTACCGCCGGAGCGGTACCAGGAGCTGAAATAGAGGAGGCAGATCTGGACGTTCCGCGCCCTCGCTCCGGGCGCACCTCAGCTATCGTGGCCCATCCCCTCGCGGATGAGGCAGGCTACGCCCTGGGGGTTGCCCAGACAAAAGAAGGGCAAGGATAGACATGCCGACAAGAAACACAAGGCCTTCAGCGAAATGGCCCAGCAGGTAAAGGCCTACGTGCGCGATCCTGCCCTGAAGGAGGCCATCGATTGGCTCCTAGCCTTTCTTGACCGGGGCTACATCTCCTCTCACCCAAACTTCAGCAAGATCATGAGCAAGGACTGGATCTCCTTTGTCCCGGGCGAAGGCCCGTTAAGGGGACGCCATCTCTTTGAGCACCCCGGAGTAATTGAGTTTTGGGCAGAGGAACTAGCTCGCAGACAGGAAGGTACAGAGATGCCGGTTACCGGCTAGTGCGCGGCCTGCGGAAAAAGGAAAGGACTCACGCGCTCTCTGCTGCCCGTAAAGATAACCGGCTCCGAAGTGCACCTGCAGTCTCTTAACGCCGACGCATTTGTCTCTTTCATCGGGGGTAGCCAGGCAGCCAGAAAGGCTTATTTGAGGCTCTGTTTTGATTGTGGCGCAAACGCAGTTAGGGCGTTTAACTACGTTGCCTCCTCCGATACCCACCGCCGTAATCTGGTGCGCGACCCAGAGGCACCCGATAGGCTCAGGAATCTTGTTGCGCTCTACTGGCTACGGACACCGGCACCGCTGAAGCTAGGAGCGGAGGTGCTAGACCCAGCTACCATTCAAGAGCGACTGGCAGGGGGCATCGGTTCGCTAATCGACAGAAGGCCGCAGGCTGACGTGCTACATCTTGGCGCACTTCTAGATATTCCCTGGACGCCTCAGGATGCGGCTTTCACTCTGGACGACTACGCCTTCAACCTTGCCATCGTCTCCCCCAATAAGGGGCGGATGGTGGTACGTGAGTGGATCTCGGTATCATTGGGCAGGCTTCGCCTACGGCTACGCACCTATCTGAACGCCATCCGCATCCCTACATCCAGCAGCCGCCGTCCATCGGCGAGATCATCCGTGCTTTAGGAGGTGGGGACCCCAACTTGTCGCGGGCACTCCTCCGCACAGCCTTCCTGGGTCGCATACCGCCGCCGGAACTGAGGCTCGCTGCATCCAACCGGCTTCGACTTTCGGTACTGAAAGAACGGGAAGCCGATGGAACCAAGAGCCGGCTGACAGACGAAGACACGCGTCAGCAAGAGGTACTCCTCTCCGTACTAAAGTTGACACTCTTCTATGGTAAGGGGGGAACATGACGAGCTACCTCGAAAGCAGCCCGGCCTATCTATGCGGGCGCCTCCTGGCCGTTCTGGAGGAAGCCCAGCAGCTATCCCACTGGATCAGGGCCAGGCAGCGACTCAAGACCACCATCGTGCAGCGGTTCTGCGGGACAGCCTCAATGGCTCCCGCTGCTACCTTTGGGAGGTTGCTATCCTTGGCCACTACGGCCCATCTACCCGACGCAGGAGGAGAGCTGAACCGTCTAACGGAGGAGATCATGTCGAGATTGAAGGAGGTGGGAGGCTTCCCAAAAGCCCTCAACGCCGACCAGCAGGAGGAGTTCCATCTGGGGTTCTTCTCCCAGCGCACAAAGCTGCGGGCCCCCAGAGGACAGAAGCGGCAAACCGAGAACGAGGAGGAGGTGTAATCATGGTGCAGTCAAATTCTAAAGAGGTGTATTTGGATCCTAACAAGCGCCACGACTTCGTCTTGCTCTTTGACGTCCGGGACGGCAATCCAAACGGTGATCCCGACCCCGACAATTTGCCCCGGATAGATCCTGAGACGATGCACGGCCTGGTGACCGACGTGTGCCTGAAGCGCAAGATTCGGGACTACATCATAGTTACCAAACAGGGGGAAGAGGGATACGACATCTTCATCAGAAGCGAAACCTTCTTGAACGCCCTCATAGAGAAGGCTGCTTCCGAAGCGCAGCCCGATCTGGCAAAAAGCTCACGGGCTACGATCAGCTGTCTGATGCCGAAAAACGGGAACTGAGTCGGCGCCCCCATGACGACGTGCCCCAAGCGTTGTGCCGAAAATATTACGATATCCGTTTGTTTGGTGGCGTGCTGTCCACCGGCAAAATAAACGCTGGCCAGGTGAGAGGGCCCGTGCAGCTAGTGTTCGCTCGCAGCATCGATCCTGTTTTCCCCATAGCCTGGACTATCATCCGCAAAGCGCGGACGACTGAGGAGAGACAAGAGAGGGGGGAGACGGAGATAGGGCGCAAGCCTAACATTCCTTACGGCCTCTAACGCGCTCACGGCTTCTTCAATCCCACATTGGCCAAGCAGACCGGTGTGCGCAAAGAAGACCTGAGGCTTTTTTGGGATGCCCTGGAAAACATGTTCGAGCTAGATCGCTCAGCCCTGCGAGGCGAGATGTCCGTCCGGGGCATTTATATATTCACTCACCAGAGCCCCTACGGCGATGCCCATGCGCACAGCCTCTTCGAGCTAATTAAGGTTAAAAAGCGCGATGGCGTGGAGGCGCCTCGGGCCTTTCAGGATTACATCGAGGATTGAAACCCTGACCTGGCAGATGGGCAAAGCAGGTGACGTCAAGTCTCTCCGGTGAGCCTCGCCTTGACGCCGCATGATGGGCATAGTGGCGTAGGCTTCGTGCTATTGCGAATATTCCCCCTTGACAACCAAGTGAAAGGCCCTTATCAAGGCGTTGGAGAGGACAACGCTAGCCGCCCTCCAAAGGGAAGCCAGCATGAGGCCAGTGGCCCATTGCTTACTGCTAACAGTGGCACTAATAGCGCTGGCTGCCATGGCATGCGGCGGTGAAAGGGCGCCTTCCCAAGGCCCAGCCTCTCTAATTGGCCGCTGGGAGGGCCGCTGGGAGGGCACTACTGGTGCACCCGGTTGTACCTCCGACCGGCTGGTGATGGAGATCTTCCGCCAGGAAGGGGCGCGCTTTGATGCCCGCGTAGATGGAGGCTGCGGCGGCTCATTCGCTGCAAATGGCGAACTGAGTGGAAGCACCCTCAAGCTCCAGGGCACAGCCGCCGCCGGCAGCATCACCTACAGAGGCTCCCTCAAAGACGGCAACCGGATGAGTGGCGATTGGCAGGTGGCCGTCAACCCGAACTATAAGGGCACGTGGCAAGTGACAAAGGTGTCCGAGCAGGTATCGGCAGTTGGGTCGCCAACGCCCACAGTGGGTAGGACGCCCTCCCCGTCTCCAGCTCCAGGAGCGACACCGACGCCACAGGCCGCTCCTGCCGACTCTGGCGATGCCTTCTTGGGGGTGCCTCTGCCGTCCGGCGCTACCTTAGAGAGTTCTGTCCGCATTCCAGGCCCACCGCCCGTGCCGGTGCCCTTACCCACGGGAACCTTTGCCCAGTGGGAGATCAAGACTTATCGTGTCAGGCAGAGCGCTCGCCAAGTAGCACAGTTCTACCGCGACCGCATGCCGCAGCAGCAGTGGTCAAGCCCATTCACTGTAGAAGAAGAGGTGCCCAGCTTCTCCTCCTTCATGGTGTTCCAGCGAACGGAAGAAGGCCGAGTAGTCGTTGTCATCGTGGCGGTGGAGGCCTCGGACAGCGAGGCGAAGCTGGCTATTTTCCGGAGCAGCTGAAAAACAGTCGAGAACGTACTTAGGCCAGTAGACTAGATGCATAAGGGCCTAATTTGGCGGTTTGGCCCCTGGGACAGTATCGCGCCGTACAGCCTTGGCATCACCAGAGAGATGGCGCTGCAAGCTCAGATTTGGTCCGCCCCAGCAGCCCTCTCATCCTTCTCGTCCCTCGCGTAGAAGGGCCTCGACTAGGGCTTTAAGCTTTACGCCAGCCACCCCTATTACATGGTCAGCGCCACCGTAATAGACGTATAAGTCATCGCCCAAGACCGCTATTCCGCAGGGAAATACAACGTTGGGAACAAGCCCATGCCGCTCCCATTCCATCTCTGGCTCCAGCAAGGGCCTTCGGCTACGGGCCAGCACGCGCGTGGGGTCGTCCAAGTCCAAGAGGGCCGCCCCTACCCGGTAGATGGTCCCTGGTTCCTCGATACCGTGATAAAGTATTAGCCACCCATATTCCGTCTCTATCGGTGGAGCAGCGATGCCCACCTTACGGTTGTCCCACATACCCTTTCGGGGAGTTAAGATCACCTTCCCCCCAAGCCAATGCTCTTGCGCTTCCTCTAAGCTGTCTAGCCAGTCCACCCAAATCCCTAGGCTTAGCCTGTGGAATACCACCAGCTTCCCCTTGATCCTGCGAGGCAGTAGGGCAGCGTTCTTGTCCCAAACCTCAGGGGCAGAGATAACGATAGGCCACTCCCAGCGATCCCACCGCTTCGCCAAAAAGTCGTCCAGGGGGATAGAAGTGGCGGCTACGCGGGCTTGGTAGCCATCGAAAGCGGTGTAAAGCATGTAAACCCGCCCATCGAGGAGTGTAAGGCGAGGATCCTCACAGCCTGAGGGGACATCAGGGGACGCCTTTTGTTCGAAGCTCGCACGTGGCCGGTAGGCGGGCACCGTGGGCTGGTCATCGAAATAGATGCCGTCACTGCTGGAGGCATACCCTATTACCGATGTGTTGTCGTGGGATAGGGCCCTGTAGAGCATGTGGACCCGTCCCCCAGCTACCACCACTCCAGGGTTGAAGACCGACTTAGCCTCCCACCCCAGCTCAGGCCGCGGCGATAAGATAGGGTTGCCCTCGTAACGTACAAGTGAGGGCCAGTCTCCACGGGTAGGTGAGGGCACTAGGAAGGAGGGCGGCCGCATCTCGGCCAACAGCTTAGGCAATGAGACCTTGGCTACTGCCACCGTAGTATCGGCAGCGCCGTAGTAAATTAGCAGCTCGTCCCCATTTACTACCGCACCCGAGGGGAAAACTACGTCCATCACATGACCTATCCTCTCGTAATAGGCCTCAGGCACTAGGATGGGCTCGGTCGTGCGACCACGCACCCGGAAGGGGTCTTCCTGGTCTAGCAGCACTGCCTCTATGCCGAAGGTGCGGTCGCCCCTGAGATATCCCTTGATGTAGCTATATATTAGAAGCCACCCTCCCTCCACCAGCACGGGTGGGGCGCCAACCTCCACCTGGTCTACAGACGACCTCATGAGGGGCAAGACGTGAGTGTCTAAAGACTCATACCATGCCTGCCAACGGTCCAGGTCCCACAGCTCCTCCTCCCTGTCGAAGAAGGCCAGGCATATCTTGGCCGGAGGCAGATCGGTGTTAACAGTAAGGACTGCCACCAGCTTGCCACCAATGCGCTGGGGGAATAGGGCCATAGCCTTAGCGTTAAAGGGGGTGACCAAGTGCTTCTCGTCGACCGTCAGCAGGTCGCGGGAGATAGCCAGGCCCACGCGTATGCCCTGGGGACGGAAGGGGAAGGCGGAGAGGGCCGTGTAGAAGACGTAGTACTTCCCATCCAAAAAGGTTACCCTGGGGTCCTCACAGCCGAAGGCCTCCCATTCCTGCTCGGGGCCAAAGAAGAGGCGCCGCCCCGAGAAATGCAGCCCGTCCTCGCTTTCGGCATATCCTATGAAGGAAACGGGCAGATAGGCCCCCAGATGTGTGCGGGGATATGACATGGCACGATATAGCATACGGTAGAGTCCCCCCACCTTTACGACGCAGCCGTTAAAGGTGGCTAGGGACTCCCACCCGTGGTCAGGGATCGGCTTTAAGATCGGGTTCCCTGGCAGACGTTCCGCCTTCACTACGCTGCCGTGGCCCTATAACCTTAGAGATCCGGTATTCTTCAAGATAGTCCAATATATCCTCTAAGCCCACATGGGCCACGCACACAAATTTATCTGCTCCCCCGTAGTAGATCAATAGCCGCTCTCCAAGGATGACAGCCCCACATGGGTAGACCACGCCGGCCTTATGGCCCTCGTTCTCATACCTGAACTGGGGCTTCATGATGGGGTACCGAGGCCGGCTTATGACCTTGGTGGGGTCATCCAGGCCCAGAAGCATTACTCCCACTTGGTAGTAGGTGTCGTCCTTGTCGTCTACCCCGTGGTAGATGAGAAGCCATCCTCGCCTCGTCTTCAGGGGGGGTGGGCCAGCCCCTACCTTGCGACTGTCCCAGTACCCAGGGCGCGGATGGATGGAGTACTTGCCCGCCAGGTATTCGCCCTCTTTAAAGTCCAGCGTGTCCAAAAAGTCGATGAGGATGTCCGGGAAGATTCGATGGAAGATGACGAACTTGCCCCCTATCTTCTCAGGAAGCAGACAGGCGTTCTTGTCTACCACCCCAGGTGGTGAGATGACCCGCGAGGGAGTCCAGTTCCATCGCCTGGCCAAGAAGTCTTCGGTGCTTATGGACGTGAAGGCTACCCTGGGAGGATCAAAGCCGTTATAGGCGACATAGGTCATGTAGATACGGTCTTCTATCTGGGTGAGACGTGGGTCCTCCGCCCCTCCCCAACCGCCGCCAGAGATGTAGGCCCGCCGATAGAGCCTTTCTTGCCTAGATTCCCTAGCCTGAGGAGGAGTTATCTCAAAGGGCTGAGTGGGCACGTAGACCGGATCATCTGCCCGCTCATCGATATGAATCCCGTCTTCAGAGCTAGCATATCCGATCACGGAGACGTTGCCAGCCCCTATGGCCCTGTAAAGCAGGTGTACACAGCCCTCAAAGTGAAGGGCAGCAGGGTTGAAAGTGGCGTGCCATTCCCACGGGTTGTCGGGCCTAGGTGCGATGATGGGGTTTTCAGGGGCCCTAACGATCTCCGGGGGAGAACTGGTGCCGCGCCAAGCTGTTAAGGTGCGCCTTGCCATTCCTACCCTCCTTTCGCCCACACCTCCGCCTTTACAAATTATAGCCCTTTTTGGGGGCCTTGACAAGGCTTTTGGCC
>Ga0105160_1000264_pt1 | contig 26239 bp, 22 predicted proteins | sample GXS110809BmetaG_FD_89591 | JGI IMG/M metagenome (GOLD analysis project Ga0105160, IMG submission 89591) | Hot spring microbial communities from Gongxiaoshe hot spring, China to study Microbial Dark Matter (Phase II) - GXS 110809B | ecosystem: Environmental > Aquatic > Thermal springs > Hot...
GTTATTTGTTATATATTGTGTTTTAAAGGAAAACAAATATTTTGAAAATCAAAATCTACAAGAAAATAATGAAGAAAATATCTATGATAAGATCAATTTAATGAATTTTCTTAAAGAGATTATAGATAAAGAAAAAAAATTGATTACTGTTCTACTATTTATTTTAAACGATATTGAAGAATGTGGTATAAAGAATGCATTTAAGCAGTATTTAATGGAAAATAATAATTTAGATGAGGATTCAAGTTTTATCGGGTATTTGTTAAACTTTTTAGGTAATGAAAAGTATTCTAATATGGTTTTGCAATTTATAGACAAACTCGATTTATCCTTAACTAATTCTGAGTTAGAAAAAATTTCAGAGTTTTGTAAGAGAAGCACTAACGAAAATGATATTTTATTGTGTTTGAACATAATGGATAAAAATTCTTATTATGAAGATATTTTTTATTTTGCAAAATATTCTGCTGGTTATTCTGAAAAAGTAAAGATAAGAATAAAAGAATTGCTACAGAAAATGATCGAAAGTAGGAAAGATGAATAATTTATTATTTTTTGTTGGCTTAGGTAATCCTGGTAAGAAATATCAAAGAAATAGGCATAATGCGGGTTTTATTGTCTTGGATTATTTTGTTAATGAAATTTATAAATCTAAAAGTATTGATATTAAGCAGGATTTTAAGTTTAATAGTTTAATTTATACTTTCAAAAGAGAAAATACTGATGTTATTTGCGTTTTCCCTTTGACCTTTATGAATCTTTCGGGAAATGCTGTTAAACAGGTATTAGATTATTATAAGGTAAGTGATGCAGGCAAAAATTTAGTAGTGATCCATGATGATATGGATATTCCTTTGGGGAGTTTCAAGTTAAAGTTTGATGGTGGTGATGGAGGACATAATGGGGTAAAATCTATCATTAACTATTTAGGAAAGGATTTTGGTAGGCTTAGGGTAGGAATATCAAAACCTATCGATAAGAATTATAAAGAGTATGTATTGCAGGATTTCTTGAACGAAGAATGGATTAGATTGAACGACATTTTACCTACATTATCTTCTATCCTTAATAACATTATAAGAGAAGGCTTTGAGATGACAATGTCTAAAATAGGAATTTTTATTAAAAAATAAAAAAATATTTAGGTAAAGGAGGTATTGCAAATGGATAAACAAATTTACCATGAAATAGCTTCCAAGAGGTTGATACCACATTTTGCTCTTTGGAAAGAAATAGAAAAATACGGGCCAAGAATAATATCTAAAGGTAAAGGAGTTTATCTATGGGATATTGATGGGAATCAATATATCGATGCAATGTCTATTTTATGGGTTGTTAATGTTGGACATGGAAGAGAAGAAATCATTAATGCTATGTATGAGCAGATGCAAAAAATAAACTATGTTTCTCTTTTTGGTGGTTATCACCATGAAAAGGCATTGGAATTGGCAGATTTAATTTGTTCTATTCTACCAGTTTCTTCGGTTTTCTTTTCAAATAGTGGAAGTGAAGCAATAGAAACAGCTATAAAGCTTTCCAAACAATACCATTACGTTAATGGTAATCCTCAGAAGTACAAGATAGTTGGAAGGTGGCATTCATATCATGGTGTTACCTACGGTGCTTTAAGTGTTTCAGGTATTAGGCAAAATAGGAATTTCTTTGAGCCCCTTGTTCCAGGATTTATACATTTTGATGTTCCTTACTGCTATAGGTGTCCTTTTAATCAAAAGTATCCAGAGTGTAATTTGAGATGCGCTGATGATTTTGAAAGGTTAGTAGAAAATGAAGGGCCTAAGACTATTGCTGCTGTAATTGTTGAGCCAGTGATGTCTGCTTTAGGTTCTGTCTTTGCTCCTGATATAAAAGAGTATTATAGAAGAATTAGAGAGGTTTGTGATAAGTATGATATAATTTTGATTTTTGACGAGGTTAATAATGGTTTTGGTAGAACTGGAAAATTCTTTGCTTATGAACATACAGGAGTTGTACCAGATATGTTTGTTTTAGGTAAAGGTATAACGAGTGGTTACGCACCGTTGGGTGCAACTGCGGTTAATGAAAAAATAACGAGTGTCTTTAAAGAGTGGATGTTTGTTCATGGTCTTACTTTTGGGGGACATCCGATTTCTTCCGCTGCTGCTATCGAAAATATTAAAATAATAAAAAACGAAAAATTGTATGAAAATGCTGATAAAATGGGACATTATTTAGGGGAAAGATTAAAGGAAATGTTAGAGTTTGACATTGTTGGTGATGTAAGAGGTATAGGATTACACTGGTCTATTGAATATGTGGATGATAAGAAAACAAAGAAACCTATTCCTTCTAAATTCTGGGTTGCTGCTAAGGTGGAGAAGGAATTGTTAAAGAATGGTGTTTATTTAGCTCGTGCCTCTGTCGATAGAACTTACATTGCTCCCCCCTTAATAATAAATAAAGATCAAATCGATTTTATCATCGATAAATTGAAAAAGTCAGTATACGAAGTTCAAAAGGAATATAAAAGTTTGGTGTAATATAGCAATGGAATTTAATTGTGTTAGTATAAGTTTAGGTAGTTCAAAGAGAGATAAATTCATTTCTTTTAATATCGGTGATAACGTTATAAATATTTGTAGGATGGGTTTTGATGGTGATTTGGTAATCGCTAAAAAAATGATAGAAAAGTTACAAGATGAAGAAGTTGATTCTATTGGACTGGGCGGGATAGATTTACTTTTGTTTATCAACAACAATTATTTTGTCATAAAAGATGCTAAGATTCTATATGATCAGTCTTATAGGATTCCCGTTGTTGATGGAAGCATAACAAAGAGAATCTTAGAGCCTATCATAGTTGAAAATTTAATAAAAGATGGAATTTTAAAAAGGGATCAAAAAGTTTTGTTAGTTAGCTCTTTAGATAGGTTTCAGACTTTGCTGACTTTCCTAAATAGTGGTTTTAATGTTTTGATAGGCGACTTAGTTTTCGCTTTAAAGATTGATAAAATTTTGAACAATCCCAAAGAAATAGAGGAAATTGCTAAAATTTTATTAAGCGATGTTTTGAATTTACCTTTTAATTTGATATATCCTATTGGTAAAGAACAAGAGAAAGATGATGAAGCTATATTAAATATAATTAAAAAGTATGATTTTGATATAGTTTTTGGAGATTTCCATTATATAAGAAAAATTCAAAAATTGCTAAAAAACAAAATTGTTATAACTAATACTTTGACCGACAAAAATATTGAAGAATTAAAAAAGATTGAAGTTAAGTTACTTATATCAACGGGTATTTATGTAGAGGGTAGATCTTTTGGAGCAAATGTCACTGATTCTATCTTTGCAGCCTATTGTCTTAAATTGAAGAATAAAAAGATTTCTCCTTTTGAACCATTGGATAGACAAATCTATTTGGAATTTGTAAACGACTTTTTGAGGATTGGAGAATTAAAAGGAAAAGTTATTATTGATATAGAAAAATATTAAAAGAATTATGGCTGAGGAATTGGGGTTAAAATCTTTGGTGTTTTATTTATTGATTTTTGCAAGGTTAGGTGGAATGGTTTTGCAAGCTCCAATATTTGCCAGTCCCCACTTAAATGCTCCTGCTAAGATAGGTTTAATAGGATCTTTGTCATTGCTTTTATTTTTTGTTTTGCCACTTCCTGATGTTTCTCTTGATTTTGGGTGGATAGTTTTTAATCTTATAAAAGAATTTTTTATTGGCCTTATCTTGGGCTACATTACTATTTTCTTTCTTAATGCTATTCAGGGTGGAGGTGCTATTTTGGATCAACAACTTGGATTATCAACGGGTGCATCTTTTGATCCACAATTAGGTGCTGTTAATATGAACGCCCGTTTTTTATTTTATTTGGCTTTTACTATTTTCATCCTCAGTGGTGGATTTTATCTAATACTTGAAGCTATTAAGTTCTCTTTTACCATTATTCCTGTGGCTTCTAATTACTCAATAACAGAAAAGACCATTTTTACTATTATTAATCTTACTTCTAAATTTTTTTATGTGGGTTTGCATGTTGTTGGTGCTGTTGTTATTGCTGTTTTCATAGGACAGGTGGGATTGGGATTAATAGCTCGTGTTGCTCCTCAGTCAAATGTATTTATGCTTTCTTTCCCTGTTAATTTTATGTTAGGTATTTTCGTATTTTCTTTGATAATATTTGGTATTTACGATTTGCTGGTTAATAATTATTTTTCTATTGATGTTTTAGGACAATATATTTCTGATGCTTTAAAAGGATTAAAACAATGACCGCCATTGGGGAATGGGGCGGAATATAAATCCCCATAAAAAGGAAATATGCCAAAAGTATTGGAAGAAAAGGATAAAACACAAACTGTTAGAGAAGTAAAATTGGAAGTAAGTAAGGAAGAAATAGATGAGGTATATTCCAAAGTTATGAGAGAAATACAAAAGGAGTTTGTGGCTCCAGGATTTAGAAAAGGAAAGGTCCCATTTAATATAATAGAAAATAAACTTGGACAGGGATACATATTCCAAAAAGTACTGGAAAATGTTATCGACGAAACACTGAAAAATTACATTTCTTCCTTGAATAGAATGGTTGTTTCCATAACCAACATCAAACTTGAAGTTGCTAATTATGAAAGAATAGTATATGATGTTGTTATGGAATTGGAACCACTTGTTGATATACCAGATGATGTAGAGGTTGAAGTTAATAAGTTAGAGGTAAGAACAGAAGAAGAAATTGAAAGAAGAATTAGTCAGATAAAAGATCAGTTTTCTAAATTCCAAGAAACAGATAGAGAAGTTAAAGAAGGAGATAGAGTAGATATTTATTTTGAAATAAAGGATTCTGCAACAGGAACAGTGTTAGCTGGCGGAGATAACAATGTGTATCAAGTTATGGCAATAAAAGAACTTTTATTACCAGGAGTTTTTGAACATCTTATTGGTATGAAAAAAGAAGAAGAAAAAGAATTCGAAATTGAAGGACCTTCCAATATAGAACAATTTAAAGATAAAAAATTAAAAGTGAAGTTAAAAATATCCAACGTTTTAGAAAAGCAAATACCAACTGACGAAGAATTACTTAAACTTGTAAATTACAAATCAATGGAAGATTTGAAGAAAGATATTAAAAAAGTAATAGAACAAGAAAAAGAGAATGTCCAAAAAGACCTGATTTTCTCAAGATATTTATCAGTTTTGAAAGAAAAATTAGAATTTGAGATCCCTGAAACTTTATTGAAAAAGGAAAAAGAATTACAGATGAATAATTTTCTTTCTTTGCTTTCACGACAAAATAGAACATTAGAACAATACCTCAGCTCTTCTAATCTATCTAAGGAAGAATTTGAAAAGAATATAGAAAATATAGCAAAAGAAAATATAAAGAGGGGAATAATTATTAACAATTTATTAAGAAAGTTTAATATTTCTGTTGATAATGTGGAAATAGAATACTTTCTAAAGAATGATATAGAGACGCAAAGATATGTTTTTGAACTCTCTCAAATGAAGTTAAATCAAGAAGAGATTAACTACAGGTTATACCAGTTTTTATTGATGAAGAAGTTGAAGGAAGAGGTTGCTAAAAAAGTAAAGGTAAATTTTGTTGAACAGGTTTCCCAAAATACCTGAAAAAATATTTGAAAAAATTCTAAGAATAATAGAGGACTATGGTTTGATAAATAGGGGCGACAGAGTACTCTTAATGTGCTCTGGTGGCCCTGACAGCACTTTCCTCTTTTTTTTATTCTTAAAACTAAAGCAATTATATAACCTCTATTTCTCCATATTTCACTTAGACCATAAAATAAGGCCTGATTCTTATAAAGAAAGAGAATTACTAAAGAGATACTGTGAGAGTTTTAGTATACAACTTTATAGTTTTGAACAAGATATTCTCAAAATTTCAAAGGAAAATAAAAAAAATTTAGAAGATACTGCAAGAGTAATAAGGTACAACACTGCTTATAAAGTAGCAAAAGAATATGGGTTTAACAAATTATCTACTGCTCACAATTTTGACGATTTTTTGTCTACTTTCTTTATAAATTTGATTAACAAAAACCATCCTATTAACCTTTTTAATTTAAAGCCTAAAAGTTATTGGAAAGATTTGCCTGTTATTAGACCAATTATATTTATTCACAAAAAGGACATATTAAAGTATCTTGATAAAAACCATTTGGAATACATTATTGATTATACTAATTTTGATACCAAATTATTAAGAAATAAGATTAACAAATATTTAACTAATTTTGTCGTTGATTTTTTTTATAATTACAACGTGGATGATTTGTTTAAAAATATTGTAAACTTTTCTGAAGATTATTTCCAAACAATGAGATCTTTAATTGAAGTTCAATATTTAAAACAAAAAGTTTATAAGCTTTTACCTAAGGGAATCCAAAATAATTTTCTTCTGAAAGATTCGTTGTTTTTTGCTCTGAAAGACCTGTTTAAAAATGAAATTGAAAAAGAAAATGCAAAAATAAAAGATCTTAGGATAAAATATCAAATAATTGAAGATGTTTTAAAAAAAGAAAAAGTTAATATAAAAGGTAATTGGGTTCTGAAAAAAATTGATAATAAATTTTTCCTTTTCTTTGATAAATACAAAATTGATAAAATTGAAATAGATTTAAATGAAAAGAATCAAATTTGTATTGATGATGAGTTATTTATAAAGTTTAAAGTAATTGATATTCTGGATTATGGAGAAAAAAGTTTAAAAGTGATAGAAGATATTTTTAAAAATAACATAGAAAAAATAAAAAACGAAAAAGGGTATTTTATTGGAGTATTTGATAGAAAGATAAAGGTAAGATCAAGAAGAAATGGGGATTATTTTCAACCTTTTGGTTTAGGAGGAAAATCTAAAAAATTAAAAAATTTTCTAATTGATAACAAAGTGGAGGATTTTATGAAGCAACGATGTTTGGTTTTTGAGGATAAGTATGGAATTGCTGTTGTGTGGTGCTACCTTTGTAATCTAAAAAGAGGAAGAGATATGAATTTTATGAAAAAAGCAGACGATAAGCTTTTTGTTGTAGAAATTGAAATTTATTGATTGTATGAATGAGTTTTTTGCAAAATTTTTTAATTATTTTATAACCATGTTTGTAATTATAGATCCTATTGGTGTTATTCCTATTTTTATTTCAATTACAGCGGGTGTATCAAGGAAGTTTAAGAAAGCGTTAGCTTTAAGGTCAGTTATTTTTTCTTCTTTTGTTGTTATAGTTTTCTTTATTTTTGGAAAAAAAATATTAGATTTGTTCAGTATAGATATAAATGCTTTTAAGGTTGCAGGTGGAATAGTTTTGTTTATTTTGGCTATGGAGATGTTGTTTGCTTCTGAAAAAACAACGAAAATAACGAGGGAGGAGAAGGAGGAGATTAGGGAACAAATGTTAGAGGAGCAAGGAGTTTGGGTGGTCCCCTTAGCTATTCCTGCCTTGACAGGACCTGTAACTATGTCAAGTATCATTATCTTTACCTCCCAAGAAAATATATTTATCTACAAAATTTTGATACCTTTATCTGCTATTCTATGCTTAATGTTTGCTTATTTTTTCATGATTTTTGCTGATAAAGTTGTAAGTAAGTTAGGTAATGCTGGGATAAATGCTTTGTCAAGAATAATGGGAATTATTTTATTATCGATTTCTATAAAAATTTGTGTTACGGGGGTAAGAGAACTATGGATATAGATGCTATTATTCAAAAATTCCGTGATTTTTTTGAAAGAAAAAAAACTTGGCCTTTTATAAAAGAAGCTGCACGAGTACTTACCTATAAAACGAAAGCAGGATATAAAATTATACATTACTTAACTGCTACTGCTATTTTTATGTTTGTGTTAATATTTGGTTTTATAGTTTTTTCTTTTTTTAATTGTTTTGGTGCTGTTAATAGTCTTAATGCTATCAGTCCTATAACTATCTTTTTCTTTTTTATTTCTATTATTGCTGTTAGTTTTATTTTGTCGCCTTTTTTCAGTGGTTATTATTTGATGGTTTATAAGGATGTATTTGGCAGTTTGGATTCAGATTTTTCAGATTTCCTCTTTTTTATCCATTCATTGGATAAAAATAAAAAAAATTTTCTCGTTGAAAGTTTTATTGTATGTTTTTTGAATTTATTTTTGCTTTCTATTTTTGTAATTGTTTCTATAGGATTTATTAGCTTTCTCTTAAAGTTTATTCCTCCTATACCTGTGATTAATTTTATCTTGGCTTTTGTAGTAAAGGTTGTAATATCTGTTATTTCTTTGACTTTTATCCTTCCTATTTTACCCATTTCTTTTATACTTATTACTAAAGTTAATGAACGGTTTTTTATTAACCCAAAGGGAGATGAAAAAAATATAGAGATAAGGAATGTAATAGATGTCATTTTGAAATCATTTAAACTTTATTTTAGTAATTTTTCTGTTATTTTAATTAATGGTTTTATTTTAGCAATAGGATTTATTACTTTAGTTGGGAATCTTGTTTCTTTTCCTTTAGGAGGTTTGGGGTTGATAATAGCGTTGAGGAAAAAGATGTAGTTAAAAAAAACAATGAAAGTTGCTTTTGTTTCAGGTAATTCCAAAGGTATCGGTAGAAGTATAACGTTGAGGCTCATAAGTAAAGGTTATTTGGTTCCTATTCACTACAGAAGTAGCGAAAAAGAAGCACGGGAACTAAAAGAGTATATCCTGAAAACATATCAAATTGAACTTCCTACTATTAAAGCCGATTTGATGATTATTGATGAAGTAAAGAGATTGAGTAATTTTATTATTGAAAACTATGGTTTTATAGATGTTTTGGTTAATAATGTTGGTGATTATCTTTATAAAAACATATTAGAGTTGAGTATTGAGGAGTGGAATTATATAATAAATTCTAATTTAAACACGGCTTTCAATTTAACGCAGAGTTTGCTATCTTTTATAAAGAGAAGGATAGTTTTTATGGGTTTTGCAGGTACTGACAAGGTAAAAGCTTATCCTTTTACAACTGCTTATAATGTTGCGAAGACAGGATTACTCATATATGCGAAGAGTTTGGCAAAGATGTTAGCTTCAAAGAATATTACTGTTAATGTTATAGGTGTTGGGGTTGCTGAAAATTCCATAACTAAGCCTATTAATGAAATACCTATGAAAAGAACCGCTAAATTGGAGGAAATTTGCGATCTTTTGGAATTTTTAATAAGTGAAAAAGCTGATTACATTACGGGACAGTTAATAGAAATTTCCGGCGCTTGGAAACTTTAATTCTTTTTTTTTAACATTTTTCTTACATTAGAACTTTCTTTTTTATGATTGAAAAATTAATAATAGAAATGCTAAGAGGTAAATTGTAATTATAAAAGGAGGTAAAAAAAATGCAAATAAATAATAGTATTGCTCTTAACCTGCAGGTTCCAAATAATCCCCAGGCTATAAATACGATGGAGAGTGAAAGTGAAGAAAAAGATATTTCTATTGGTAAAGCATTAAAATCTATTGTAGCAGGTATATCAGATGGTTTTATTAGCTTAGTTGGTTATACTGGATCAACCTTATACCATCTTCCCAAAGCAACGTATGAGCTTGCAGAAGGAATAATAAAAACTAAAGCAATAGGTCCGAATTTGAAAGCTTTATGTTTAGCTTTACTACCTTTAGCAGTTGCATTAACGCCTGCATTAGCCGCAGTAGGATCAACTACATATGGAATAGTAAAGGGTTTTGAGGAAGCATTAAAAACTGACAAATCGATTAAAGAAATACTGAAAGAAGAAGTAAATAATATAAATAAGTTTCACAATGAGAAAGCTAAAGAAGCAATAGAGTATTTAGAAAAATTACAAGATTTAAAACCGGACGAAGGTGAAAAACCTGTTGATATTAGAATTATAGAAACACTAAAGGCATTAATATCTGCAGTTATTGGTATGGGATTAGATTCAGTTGGTGCGACAGCCATAACTGCTCTGAATTTACCACAATTGACTATTAAAAGTATAAAAGAGATTATTAAGGATACTAAAAATAAGCCAATTCTAAGAGGTCTACAACTTTTACTTCTTTCTTTACTTGTACCTCTCTCGTTGCCATTAAGTTTAGTTGGTGGAGCAGCATATGGATTATACAATGGTGCTAAGGAAGGTTATCAAGAAGGGATTTTGCAAGCAATATCAAAAAATTTTAGCGACTTGCAAAATTATAATAAATTTTTGAAAGAAATAGCAAAATAAAAAATTTAACCGAATCAAAAAAAATCTTTAAAGGCCTCTTGTTATAAAGAGGCCTTCTTTATTTATAAATACTTTTTACATTTTTTTTACAAACAATAATTTATTTTTTTTACTAAATTGGTAAATTTAACTACACAAGTAAAAATTAGAAAGGAGATGATAATTATGGATTACAAAATACAAACTGTAAGGGGATTTGAGAAAGTTAGTCCCAAGAATATCGATTATGCTAAAAGAATAGACAGAAACAATGATGGAATATTGGATTATAATGAAATAAAGGATTACTTGATAAAAAATGATGATCTAAAGGTTGTTTACACAAGGAATGGTAGTAAGATAGTTAATGAAGGACAAATAATAAGGGAATTTACAGATTTTCTTGCAGATAAGCCAATTGAAGCACAGAGTTTCATAAGAGATTATGGACAAATTGTAGAATCGATGAAAAAATTGGCGGAGAAGTATCCGGATAAAGTTAGTTTGGAAGTAATTGGAAAAACATTTGAAGGAAGAGACTTAGTGGTGATGAAGATATCAACGTCGAATAAGGAAGGAAAGAAGAGTTTGATGATAACGGGGTTGCATCATGCGCGTGAATGGGCAACAGGGGAGGCAGCACTGAATGTTGCTGAAAAATTATTATCTGAATATGATAGTAATGAGGTAGTAAAGAATTTGTTGGATAATACAGATTTGTATATATTTCCGGTAGTAAATCCGGATGGATACGAATATTCATTGAAACAAAGTAGATGGTGGAGGAAGAATAGGAAAGTATTTGAAAAGGGTGTTGGAGTAGATTTAAATAGGAACTATTTTACACCAAAGGATCCAACGCTTTACAGACAACCGAATGATAAGCCAGATTCAACATGGGATGATTATGGAGCAAGTGACAGTGTTTATTCAGATACATACAGGGGACCATATGGAGCAAGTGAAGAGGAAATAAGTGCGTTAGAGAAATTTGTAAATGATAAAAAAATCCAAACAGTGATAGATATTCATAGTTATGGAAATATGATTTTATTTCCGTGGGGTCATACAAACCAACCTACCGAAATGGATGCTTTATACAAGGAAATTGGTAATGAAATGAATAGTGTGGTAGGAAATAAATATTGGGTTGCTCAATCTGTTGAACTTTATCCTACTACAGGAAGTAGTGAAGATTATCATCATGAGGAAGGAAGGTTTAACTATACATTTGAAATAGGAAATAGCTTTTTCCCATCTTCTAAGAAGGAATTGGAACAATTGAAACAAGAAGTATTGGATATGACCAAAGTTTTCTTGAAAAACTTAGTTAATGGCAAGATACCTACAAGTACTTACCAAGTTGTGCAAAATCAGGAAAAAGTTGCGTGAATTGTGTAGGATAAGTATGTAAAATAATGATAGGTATGTTAGTGTGGATGTCAATATGCTTAGTTATGAGATATATTGATAGATGCACCTGATGAGGTGAGAATTCATTTGTTATTTAGGGCGATATTAATAGGATTTGACTTATAGCAACGATGGGAGCAATTTCCGCTTTTATTCCAAAATCTATGTTCTTAAATTTGAGTATAAGAGTGTTTTTTTGTTTTTGGAAAAATTCTATTTCTTCTTTACTCCAGCCACCTTCGGGACCAATCATTAAACAAATCTTCTTCCCTTTTAAATCTAAACCACAATTGATTTCTTGATCCGTTCGGGGATCAAATACAATAAATCTGTCGTAATCTATAGTATTGAATAATTCACTTAATCTTATGTCAAAAAAATCTATTTTTGTTATGAATGGTTTTCTTATGTATATTGAATTCCAGTAGGATATTTTTCTTAACCTGTCTATTTTTTCTATCGTTTTCTTGAAATCGGTTGATATGAATTTTGATTTTATAAGAAAAATTGAGTTTATTGGTAGTTGGCAGATGTGTTCTATGCTATCTTCAAAATATCTTGATTTTAGCGGCACAATAAATATGTCGATTAACGGAAAGTTTTTCTTTTCTTCCCTTTTTTCTAAAATTGTAACCTCTATTTTATTTTTCTCAAATTTATTAAATTTGCAATAACAGTATTGATAGTTGTTTGGTGTATTATTTTTATCGCAAATAATCAATTTTTCTCCTTCTCTTATCCTCAAAACATTCTTCAGATAATGCATTAATTCTTCTTCAATGTTTATTAGTTTTTTCCCATCTAATTTAGAGAATTCTTCATTTTCTAAGAATATTACCATCATTGATTATTTTTCTTGATAATTCAATAAAATTCCTTTGGATTTCGTCTTAATAAAGGAAAAAAATTTTTTTTGATGAATATCTAAAGTAAGGGGGAAAGGAATTGAAAATGTTCAATGAGAATACTTTCTTTGATACTTATTCTTCTTTTAGTTTCTTTTTCTTATGCTTCTGACGTTGATGATTTAGTTTTACAGTTACCAGAAGTTAAGAAGGCTCATCACGAGCTTAGTGCTGCTTACTATGATTTAAAAGCCACTTATTCGCAATTCGGTTTAAATGTTGATTCTTTTTATAGGTATTCTTATAATCAGCCTACGGTAACCGTTGGGCTTGGACCTACTCGAATCAGAGTTTCTAACGATTATAACTATAATTATGGAATCCAATTTAATTGGTTATTATACACTTTTGGGGTTCTTGAGAATCAAATTAAATCTAAGGAATTGATCTATTATTCTAAAGTTTTAAAATATCGTCAAACTGTTAATGATAGTTATTTAAAATTCTATCAACTTTTATATGATTTTACCAAATCTTGTAACCTTTTAGATTTTTCAAATAACACTTTAAAATATTCGGAAGAATTTTTGAATACATCAAAGAGGTTGTATGATGTTGGTATTGCTCCAAAAGTTGATTACTTAAGGGCTCTTTCTGTTTATCAGGATTCATTAACTCAAAACAGTGCCGCTTATCAAAATTATATTATAACCACTCAAAATTTGTATTCTTTCCTTTTTCCTAATAGTAACAACTATTTCTTACCAAACTTTGTAAAAAAATACATTTATTACATTGATTCTGATGTTATTCCTAAATTACCAAATGAATACAAGAATCCAGAAGAGTTAGTAGTTTCCCAAATTCTTTATTCTAACATAATTTCGTTACTTTACCAAAGAAGAGCTGTTTTAGCACAAAGCAACCCTAAACTTGCTCTTTCTTCTCAATATGTTAGACAAAGACCTTCAGGTTTTTCAAGGGATTATAGTTTCAATATAATACTGTCGTTAAGTTGGAAGATATTTGATTCGGGGCTGGTAAAAAATCAAGCCCAATCTGTTGAAGAACAAGCAAACGCCCTTTATCAAGATTACCTAAGAACTATAGTCAATCTCTATAATTCTCAAAGAAATGTAAAATCAAAATACCATATCGATTATAAAATGTATAAATCTTATCTTTACAATCTTGATTTTAGGAAAGAATCATTTAGGTTAGTAAAATTGAAGTATGAGAATGGGCTTTCATCTTATCTTGATTATTTGGACGCCCAGAATAGCTTACTCCAAACCATACTCAATATAAAAAACTCGAAAAATGATCTGTTTTGGGATTTGATAAATTACTCCTATTTAAACGACTTGAATATAACTACAAGAAAAATATCCGAACTAATAGAAAGAAAGATAAATGGGGAAAAGAAATAAATGGGGAAGGTAGAAAAATATGAAAAAAATTTACTTATATAGATCTTTGGTTTTATTCTTTATTGCAATTATTTTACTTTCTATTAATTCTTGCTCCGAAAAGGAAGCGAAAAATTTTGCTAATAAAAACCCTGAGGAAATAGTAGTTCCCGTTTTGGTAAAAGAGGCTTACCTTGGAACATTAGATTCTTTTCTTGATATCGATGCACGAGTAGAATACCAAAAAATTAGCAACGTTTCATTTCAGGTTTCTGGAAAAATAGAAAACATTTTCGTACAAGAAGGTGATAGAGTTAAAAAAGGGCAGTTATTGTTATCTTTGGATAAGACTCTTTATAATCAGCAAGTTGAGCAAGCTTATCAAGCAATGTTAGCAGCTAAAGCTAATTATGAACAAGCTGTTTTTAATCTAAAAATTCAAAAAGTGCAAGTAGATTCAGATTTACAAAAAACTCAGTTAGCTTTGAAACAAGCAGAAGAAAACCTGAATTTAGCACAAACTTTACTTTATCAAGCAAAAAAAGATTTTGAAAGATTCTCTAAATTGTATAACGAGGGTGTTATCTCTTCTCAACAATTCGAAAATGTAAAGATTCAGTATCAAAACAGTTTAACCAATTACTATAATTCTAAGATAGCTTTTCAACAAGCCAGAGAAAATCTAAATGTAGCTAAATTGAAAAAAGAAAGGATTTCAATTTTTGAAAATCAAACCAAGGCAGCTTATTCTAATTATTTGGCATCTCAAAGAAACTATAACATAGTTAAAGAAAATTATAGATATACCGATTTATTTTCACCTATGGATGGTATTGTTTTGAAGAAATTACAAGATGTTGGAGCTACTGTTAATCCATCAGTTCCTGTTCTGACCATAGGTGATCCTTCCACTAAAATCGTTAAAGCTTCAATTGCAGATACAGAAGCAAAAAATATAAAATCTAATACCAGAGCTTTTGTAGTTTTTAAAAACAAAGAGTATCCTGTCATAATATCCAAAATATATCCTAATGTTAGTTCTATTGGTCAAACATTTATAGAAGGAAGGTTTATTAGTGATAATAATCTTAATCACAACGATTATGTAAATTTAAAGATTAACATAAAGTCGATAAGGGGTATAATAATATTGAGGCAGGCAATAGTTTATTCCGAAGATGGAGCATACGTTTTTATCGTTGAAAACAATATTGCTGTTAAAAAGAAAGTAAAAATTGTTGATAGTTATGGAGATTTGAGTATTGTTGAGGGAATTAGTGAAGGTGATAAAGTTATAATAGATGGCCAATATTTTGTTAAGGATGGTGACAAAGTTAAGGTTAGTTATAAAAAATAGGGGATAGTGGTGATATTTTATGGTAAAATTTGCTATTGAAAGATGGGTTGTTGTTGTTGTTTTGTCTTTTGCTATTGTTTTAATGGGTATTGTTTCCGTTATAAATTTAAAAATAGAGCTACTTCCCGATATAAATTATCCTATGGTTATAATTACGACAGTTTATCCAGGTGCTTCTCCGGAAAGGGTAGAAAAAGATGTTACTGAGAAAATAGAAAACGCTGCAACTCTGGTCAATAATGTAAAAAAGGTAACTTCAACAAGTGCTGAAGGTTTATCAATCGTTAGGGTCGAGTTTGAATGGGGAACTAATTTGGAATATTCAATATTTGATCTACGACAAAAATTAGATCAAATAAGAGATACGTTACCAGATGAGGCTAAAACCCCATCGATAAATAAACAAAATGTTAGGTCAATTTTACCAATTGCTTTTTTAGCATTAACTGGGAATCTTGACAGAAAGTATTTGAGATTTTTGGCTGATGAAGTAGTATCTAAAAAATTGGAATCTGTTCCTGGTGTAGCAAGCACTACTGTGTTGGGAGGCTTGAAAAGGGAAATTCAGGTTATAATTGACCCTTCTCTCGTTTATAAATATAATTTTCCTGTCTTTAATGTGATTAATTTTATAAAAGCAAACAACATTAATATTCCTACGGGTTATATTACATTGGGTAATAAGGATTTCACAATAAGACCGTTTAGTGAATTTTATAGCTTGGAGGAAATTAACTTAGTGCCGGTTAAATTTGAATATGGTAAAGCTATCAGAGTTCAGGATGTAGCTCAGGTTGTTGATGGGACCAGAGACGTTCAAAGTTATGCTTTATCTGATTTTAAACCCGCTTCTTATGTTTTGGTTTTTAAGGAAGCTGATATTAATACTGTTGACGCAGTTAAGAGAGTTAGAGATGCAGTTCCTATAATAAATCGGGCTTTACCTCAGGGGGCAAATCTAAAAGTAGTTTTCGGTTTTGATGAAAGATTGATCCCTATAATAAGGAACATCCAAGAGGAAGCTTTATATGCTTCTTCATTAGCAATCTTAATAATATTTTTATTCTTGCTTTCTTTCAGAAGTACATTAATATCTGCCATTTCTATTCCTATGTCTATATTGGCAACTGCTATAGGTTTGTATTTTAACAATACTTCCATAAATTTGATAAGTATTGGTGCGGTTGCTTTGGCTATAGGTAGGATAGTTGATGATTCTATTGTTGTTATAGAAGCAATACAAAGGAATATAGCTAATTCTGTAATAAATGGGGTTGAAGATTTGAAGAAGGTTATAATAAAAGGGACTAATGAGGTTCTACCTGCTATAGTTGCTTCAACCTTAACCACTGTTATAGTATTTGTTCCTATAGTTTTTATCCAGGGTTTAGCACGTGAATTATTCTTGGATTTTTCTATCGTTATAATATTGGGATTGATAGCTTCTTTGCTTGTTGCTACTTTTATTGTTCCTCCTTCCTTTTTATTCTTCTATAAAAGTAATTACAACATTTCTCATGAAAATTTTACCGATAAAATTTTGAATTACATAAGGAAACCTTACACAGCTATTCTACAGATTGCATTAAAGAGAAGACTTGTAACTTTAATTATTGCTTTTGGGATATTTATGTTTTCTTTGTTTTTATTAGCAAAAAGTAAGAAAGACTTTTTACCTACTGGTGCATTTCCTGTTATAAATATCCAGGTTTATAATTCTGTTGGTGGGACTCTTTATGATACCTATGAAAAGGGACTGAAAGTTTTGAGAATTGTTTATGATACTGCAAGGAAATATACTCATGTTTTGGGGGCAACGATGTCTGCTGGTGGTGACAGTGAAGCTGTGACCTTCCTTGTATCTATTTCTGGAGCTTCAACTATATCATCCATTTGTGAGACAAGGGTTAAATTTGAAAGCAAAGATTTTGATAAATATCCTTTAATTATTAGGGAAGCAAGAGAAAAAATAAATGAGATACCTGGGATAACGATAAATGTTGTCGATACGTTTAGAAGCTTAGCAGGACTTGGTGGAACTAAGCAAATAGAAGTGGTTATTATTGGCCAAGATATTGATACTCTATGGGAACTTGGTAATAAATATAAAAGTAAATTTGAAAGGATACCGGGAACTTTGGATTTGGATTTATCATGGAAAAAAGGAGTGCCAGAATTTAGAATTGAAGTAGATAGAAGAAAAGCAGCATTCTATGGAATAAATACCTTAGATGTTACTAATTTGCTCCAAATTGCAACCAGTGGAACCTTGGCAGGTAAATATAAAGAAAAAGGTTATGAATATGATATTAGGGTTAGAATACCTAAACCGATTAATGAAGAGCAAATGCTAAACTTACCAATTTTTTCTCCAGTTTTGAATAAAAATATTCCCCTTAGAGAAATTGCCTATAACACACCAAGCTATGGTCCTGTTATTGTTGAAAGATACGAAAGAGTAAGAAGTATAAGGATATATGGCAATAAGGATCCAAAGTATAGCTTAAGTGAGATATTGGATAATATGAAAAAAATATTTGAAGAGGATCCTTTACCTTCAGGATATACTTTCCAATTTAAGGGAGAGGAAGAGCAAAGGTCTGATACTTTTGTCGCTTTCACTTTAATAATATTTCTCGGAGTTTTTCTTATCTACACTGTTTTGGCTATTCAATTTAATTCACTAATTCAACCATTTATTTTAATGGTTTCTATACCTTTAGAATTGATAGGTGTAGTTTTGGCAATCAATGCTTTTGGTTCCTCTCTTAATTTAATGTCGTTAATGGGAATATTAATGGTTACAGGTATAGTTGTTAGCAATGCTGTTCTTCTGATAGATTATGCAAATAAATTAAGAGAGGAAAAAGGATTGTCTGTCGAAGAAGCTTTAATAACCGCAGGTAATATCAGACTTAAACCAATACTTATGACTACATTGGCTACTATTTTTTCAATGATACCTTTGGCTTTAGGATTGAGAGAAGGAGGATATTTATTAAAACCTTTGGCAATCGCTGTTATTGGAGGACTTAGTAGCTCAACTTTACTCACTCTTGTTGTGGTCCCTGTTGTCTATTCTGTCGTAGAAGATTTGCAAAAAAAATTCCTAAATCAAGGTAAAGTTAGAGTAACTCAAGAAGGGGAATAAATTACCTTTGGTAGGATACTTTGTTCGAAAAAAATTATGAGAGGTGGGAATTATGCTGGGAGTTTTGTTAATGAGTTATGGAAGCATATATACAATAGAGGATGTTGAAAGGTTTTATACTCATATTCTTGGAGGAAGGAAGCCTCCACAACATTTATTGGAAGAATTGAAGGAAAGGTTTGTTGCGGTTGGAGGTAAAAGTCCACTAAATGAAATATCTAAAAAGCAAGCTCAAAAACTCCAAAGTTTTCTGGGGGAAAATTATAAAGTCTATTTTGCTTTCAAACATATTGACCCTTATATAGAGGATGTTGTTAAAATTATGGAAGAGGATGGAATAAATAGGGCAGTGGCAATGATTCTTTCCCCATACTATTCAAATTATAATATCTCTGACTACTTTAAGAGAGTAAAAAGCTCAAGAATCGAATTTCATTATGTTTATGGTTATTACAATAATCCACTTCTTTTGGAAGCTTTTCAAAAGAGGATAGAGTTGGTAATGAAAAGTAATCCTGCAAAACCTTTCTTTTTATTTAGTGCTCATAGCTTACCTGAGAAAATTTTGCCTGATCCTTATCCAGAGCAATTAAAATTTGTAGTAGATAATCTTGTAAAAAGATTAGGTATAAAGGATTTTGCTTTTGCTTATCAAAGTGCGGGAAAAACTAATGATAAATGGTTAGGTCCCGATATACTTGAAGTAATAGAAAAATTGGATAATAACAATTACCATACTATTATTAGTTGTCCTATTGGTTTTATTTGTGATCATTTGGAGGTTCTTTATGATATCGATATAGAAGCAAAGAATTTTGCTAAATCTAAAGGATTTGATTTACTCAGAATAAACCTTTTTAATGATGACGATGATTTTATAAATGTCCTTAAAGATGAGGTTAAAAAGGTTTTCGAAAGTGTAGTAAACTGATGAAATTTTTTTTATGATAGTTATTGCGGGTTTAGGATCAATAGGCTCTTTCCTTTACTTTTTATTGAGTCAGAAAGGATATAAGCCATTTGTTTTCTCTAAAAGGCAAGAATTGCAACCTTTTGAGGTTTTTTGTTTATCTAAGAATAAAAGAAAATTTATTGCTAAAATTGAAAATATCGCAAGGGTTGAGGGAGAAGGAAAAATAGAATACCTATTTTTATCATCAAAGGCATTTGAAACAAAAAATTATCTTAAATCCATTCTTTTAAATTATGAAGTAAAGAGAATTATACTAACTCAAAATGGGATAGGATTGGAAGAGGAAGTAAGGGAAATGTTTCCCGGCAATATTTACTATCTCACTTTTACTACTGCTCTTGAGTTTAATAATAGTCAACTAACTATTTTTAATTTACATAAATCCCAGGCAGTTTTAACAAGTATCAACAACCAAGAAAAAGATTTACTCGATTTCGAAATTGATATAAATTCTAATTACTGCTTATTAAGCTATAGTTTCAACCATTTGAAAGTTCGGTTTTCTAAGTTGATTTTAAATTTAATACTTAACGTTGTACCTTCTGCTTTTGAGGAGTTACCCTGGCAAGTGTTTCCAAATAATCCAGAGGCTATAAAGATGGAAAAAGATCTAATCAGGGAAATTTGCAATTTTATCGATGACCAAAAATTGGGATATTATAATTTTAGGGGCTATAATACCTATTTTATTTCGCAAGTATACAAAAATTTACCTTTTTCGATTTTTAGAATATTTTATTCCAATCCAAATTTTTTAAAAAAGCTAAGAAACGATAGGGTTCCTTCATTCTATAATGACTTAATTTTGAAGGGACAAAAAACAGAGGTTGAGTACTATCTTGGATGGATTGAAAAGTATCCTAATTTTCAATTTTCTACTATGAGATTAGTTTATAACAAAATAAAGGAAATTGAAAAAAATATTGCTTGTAGAGTTTAGGATTGGTAATTGTAAAAAAAGTTTTCAGCCTGCCTATAAGGAATTGAAATATTCTAACATTTGTTTTGTGTTTTTAAGTAATTATGAAAGTAAAAAGGTAAGTAATTTTTTGTGTTTAATTTTTTTTATAGCTTGGAAGTAAGAAAGCCGGGAAATGAATTTCATGAAAAATGAAAGAGGAAATTAAGAAAGCAAAAGAATTAATAGAAAAATCTGAGAAGATAGTAATTTTAACAGGAGCTGGAGTTTCTGCAGAATCAGGAATTCCTACTTTTAGAGGATCACAAGGACTATGGAATAATTTTAATGTCGAGGAATTGGCTACTTTAAGAGGATTTCTAAAAAATCCTAAATTGGTATGGCAATGGTACAATGAACGAAGAAAAAACATTCTTAATTCCAAACCTAATCTCGCACATCTTAAATTGGCTCAATTGGAAAAAATTAAACCTAATACCTGGATTATAACTCAAAATGTGGATGGATTGCATTATAAGGCGGGTAGTAAAAACGTTATAGAATTTCATGGAAATATCTTTAGTGAAAAATGTTTAACTTGTGATTACAGTAGAAAGCAAGAGGTTTACTATGAAGATTCTGACCTACCTTTATTATGTCCTCGATGTGGAAATTTGTTAAGACCTGATGTTGTATGGTTTGAAGAACCTATCGCGCCAGAAAATATAGAAAAATCCTTTGAATTGGTTAAAGAGTGTGATCTTTTTATGTTTATAGGGACTTCTGCTGTTGTTTATCCCGCAGCTTACCTTATAGAATTGGCATTAAAACAAGAAAAACAGATAATTGAGATAAATTTGGAACCAACTTATTACACGGGACTTTTTGAGATTACCTTGCTTGGTAAAGCATCTCATTTACTTGATGAAATTATATAAAAATAAAGAGATATATATGAGATTTGATCTTTTATCTGTAAAGCAATGCAAGAAGTTAATAGTTTTTATTTTATTTCCAACCTTGCTTTTACTGCTATCAAGTTATAGTATGTTGGGGAAGGTATCAAACAATTTTGGTGATAGTGTAGAGGATGATCTGGATGAGGATGGTGATATAGACTCAGCGGTCGTTTTGTATGATTTAAATGGAGTTAGCCATAAAATAGTAGTGGATAGTAATGAGAAAATTTACATCGCAGGAGAGAGCTTAGGTAGGGGTAATTGTGCTGTTGCTTTTATCGCAAGGTTAAACAATAGGGGTAAGCTGGATTATACCTTTGGTGAAAATGGAAAAGTCTTTTTTAATAGTATTGCTAATGGAAATGGAAATGATTTTGTGGAAGATTTATTAGTATTGGATCAAAAGATTTACGTTGTGGGGCGTAGTTCAAATGGAAAAAATGCAGATGCTTTTGTTGTGAGATTAAATAATGATGGTTGTTTAGACAATAACTTTGGTAAAGATGGAAAGGTGATACTATCTAATATTTCAAGTGGTAAATGGAATGAATGTGCAACAGGAATAGAATTGGATAAGGAAGGGAAAATTTATATTTGTGGATGGTGTTGGGGTAAAGATTCAGATGGATTTGTTATAAGATTAAACAACAATGGTAGCTTGGATTATAGTTTTGGTAAAAATGGAAAAGTTATTATTGATAACACAGGATATGAAAAGGTTAAAGATATAAAAATTGATAATAGCGGCAAAATTTATATTGTTGGTGATGATTCAAGTTTTCTGCATCATGGTGCTTTTATTATGAGATTAAATAGTAATGGTAGTATAGATTATAGTTTTGGTAAAAATGGGGTGGTTAGACCAGATCGGATGATAAAATGGAAGGATAGTAATAGATATGATGAACCTGATGGAGGTTCTGGGATAGCAATATATAAAGAAAAAATTTACTTTGCAGGATGGAGTTATGAAAGTAAAATTTTTATTCCTGATATTTATGTTGCAAAATTTAATAACGATGGTAGTTTGGATAAAACTTTTGGTAAAGACGGAGTGGTGGTGTTTGATAAAGGTGTTTTTGGAAAATGTGTAGTTAATATGAATGGTAAAGAAATAGTAGTTGGTAGTGACGAATATAGTTGTGGAATATTAGTGGATAGTAGTGGTGGGATTTATATTGCTGGACTTGGTTATAATGTGCCACAAATCCCTAACCATTATAATATGTTTGTATATGTTGTAAAGTTAAATAGTGATGGTAGCATAAGTTCTAATTTTGCTAAGAGTGGAAGGATAGGTTTTGTAGGCAAAATAAAATATGCAGGTTTTGTTGAACCTGAAGATATAGCAATCGGGAAAAGCGGTATCTATATTACTGGTTATTGTTGGTTTGAAAAAGCAAGTTGGGATTTTGTTAAGATTCGAAAGAGTGTTTTCATTGTAAAGATAGAATGAAGAATTGTTGGTAAATAGAGATTGATGCTGGAAATATTTAATGCTTATGTTGAAGGATCTCTTGCTTTACGCAATCATTTACATTCCATTTGTAAGGGACGTGTCTTTAGCGTTTTTGAAGATGGAAGTTTTTTGGAGGACGAGGGATGGGAATTGTTGAGGAAACGGGTTATATGGTATTCTTTATATGCTCCTACTGGTGATATTAGGGATTGGGGATTACATTTAGGCGATATTTGTAAATGGGCTGAACAAGAAGAAATTTCACGCTTTGCAATTGCTACACTGCTATGGTGTGTTAGCAATGATTATTTAAGATTAGATCCCGAGTTTCGGCAAGGTGGCTCTGAGAGATTTTTAAACTATGGATTAGAAATTGCAAGAGTTAATTATAAGTGGAAAATGTTTGGGGCATGGTCTATTGAAATACGTTATTCTGTGCGAAGAATCCCGAATATGCTTCTTGTTGAGTATGATGGTAAAGAAAGGATAGTTTTCAACAAGACTATCCTACCCTGGATGCTTTAGTTTCTAAGGTTTTGGAAATATGTTACAAAAGCGATTAGGGTTAATATGAAAAATTACAACAATTACAAGGTAATTTAGTTGCTTTTGGAGAATAATTATTGTGATGAAGGAAGAGAAAATAGTCTGGAATTTCGTAATAATTTTTACCATTATTTTCGGATTACTTGGTTTAATTGCGGGAACATTTTTTAATTTTTTTCCTGGTAGTTTCTTTATTTTATTGGTTAGTGGAATTTTTGTAGGTTTAGTGTTGGGATTCATTGTTGGGACTATTGTTAAAATAACTAAGGTAACAAAAGAAAAGGATAAGTATAAGATATGACGATAAAATCTCAAAAAGTAGAAAAAACTGACGGTTATAGTGGAAAAGATATAAAGGTTTTGAAGGGGTTAGAGGCTGTACGCCAACGACCCGCAATGTATATAGGATCGACCGATAAAAGGGGGTTGCACCATCTTATTAACGAGGTCGTTGATAATAGTATAGACGAAGCAGTTGCAGGATATTGTAATTACATAAAAGTTAAACTTACGAAGAATAATGAATGTATAGTTGAAGATAATGGTAGAGGAATTCCTGTTGACATAGTCCCTTCTGAAGGAAAATCTGCGTTGGAAGTTGTCCTTACTGTTTTGCATTCAGGAGCAAAATTTTCTAATAAAGTTTATAAAATTTCTGGTGGATTGCATGGAGTTGGTATATCAGTTGTTAATGCACTTTCTGAATATTTAATTGCTGAAATCCATCGTGATGGATATGTTTGGTTTCAAAAATACGAGCGAGGAATTCCTGTTACTAACGTCCAAAAAAAGGGAAAAACGAATAAAACGGGCACGATTATAACTTTTAAGCCTGATGCCCAAATTTTTAAAAATATATCGTTTGACCCTGAATTTGTTTTGGAAAGACTTGAAGAATTAGCTTTTCTCAATCCTTTTGTAACGATTGAATTTGAAGATGAAAATACAGGTATAAAGAAAATTATTAAATATCCTAATGGTATAAGTGACTTTATTCAGAAAATGCTGGAACATAATTCTTTTGAAAAATTATATGATATTCAATATGTTAAGAATATTTATGGAGATGTTGTTGTTGAGATAGCGTTTGTTCATACTGATTCTGATGTTGAGATTTCAAAATCATTTGCTAATAATATAAATACTGTTGATGGGGGGACTCATCTAAGTGCCTTTAGAACGGCTTTTACTAAACTGGTTAATACTTTTGCTTTGGAAAAAATAAAGGAAAAAGATGTTAATTTATCTGGGGATGATATAAGGAACTCGATGGTTTATATTGTTTCAGTAAAGGTCCCCAATCCTCAGTTTGAAGGTCAAACTAAAGCAAGATTGGTAAGTCAAGATGTTAAACCTGCTGTAGAAAGTGTTGTAATGAATGATATAAAAAGGATCTTTGATTCTAATCCGGAGATAATAGATATTATTCTAAACAAGGCTTTGTTGGCATATAAGGCTCGTGTGGCTGCTAAGAGAGCTCGTCAACTTGTTATCGCTAAATCTAAAGCTGATATTTTATATACTGTTGCGGGTAAACTGGCTGATTGTATATCAAAGGACATAAAAAAAAGAGAGATTTATATTGTGGAAGGTGATAGTGCAGGTGGATCTGCTAAGAATGCAAGAGATAGAAATTTCCAAGCTGTTTTGCCTTTAAAAGGTAAGATAATCAATGTTGAAAAATCCAATATAGAAAAGATTTTGCAAAATAATGAGATAAGGTCTATAATAGCTGCTTTGGGATGTGGAATAGATTATGAGGATAGAAAAGTAGATGTTTCAAAGTTAAGATACTCTAAAGTTATTATTGCAACAGATGCTGATGTCGATGGTTACCACATAAGGACATTGTTATTAACTTTTTTCTACCGATTTATGAAACCTCTTATATACCATGGATATCTTTATTTGGCTCATAGCCCTCTTTATAGGATAATTATAACGGGAAGTAATACAAAATCTATCTATGTTTATAGTGATAAAGAGTTAGTAAGAGAGACTGCAAATCTAAAAAAGTACAGAGTCCAAAGGTTTAAAGGTTTGGGAGAGATGAACCCTGAGCAACTCTGGGAAACTATAATGAATCCAAAAACAAGAATATTGAAAAAAGTTTCGTTGGATGATGCTGAAAAAGCTGAGAAAATAATTAATGTTTTAATGGGAGTTGATGTTGAAGAAAGAAAAAAAATTATTCTTCAAAATGCTTATTCTGTATCTCTTAATGATCTTGATGTATGAATATATTTCAAAATATACATAATCAAAGTAAGCTTGATAATATTAGGATTGCTTTAGAAAATATACTTTCCTTTTACGATGCAAAAGAAGTTTATTATATGGAATTCGATGAGTTTTCTTCTTTTTGTGTTAAGCATATTGGAAATGATAAGGATTGTTCGAACTTTCACAGGAGCTTAGCTGATAAATTGGAAAGAGTTGCTTTTGAGGAAAATATCCCTGTCGTTATTTTAGATACTTCTAAGGATCCAAGGACTGCCAATTCTCCTTTATCTAAGAAGGCTTTTTCTGTTTTGGTTTATCCTGTTAAGAATAAAGGTTTACCTTTGGGAACAATAACGGTAATAAGAGAGAAAGTGTTTGATTTGAAAGATTTACATGATTTGAACCATTTTTCTGAAAAGTTAGCTTTATTGATTAATACTGATTTGTATTCTCTTGATAGAAAGGGAATAGTAAGAGAAATTGCTTATTGGGCTTTTGAAAGATTTGGATTAAAAAAAGATGATTTTCCTATTAATAATCTATTGAATTTTTTATCTAATCTTGGGTTAGATTTAAAAGTTTCTTTTTTGTTTGAGGATGGTAGTGCCTATAACAATTTGCCTTGTGATATAAATAATTGGAAGGTTATATTGGATATTTGCCCTGCTATTAAAAAGAATAAACCTATAAATTGTGCAAATTGTAGATTTTCTAAGGTTAAGGGATTTATATGTAGGAGGGTTTCTTTGTCAAATAAGTTACCTATTGCTGTTTTTTCATTTTCCGATTTCTCTTTTGATTCCGA
>Ga0105160_1000267_pt1 | contig 26090 bp, 24 predicted proteins | sample GXS110809BmetaG_FD_89591 | JGI IMG/M metagenome (GOLD analysis project Ga0105160, IMG submission 89591) | Hot spring microbial communities from Gongxiaoshe hot spring, China to study Microbial Dark Matter (Phase II) - GXS 110809B | ecosystem: Environmental > Aquatic > Thermal springs > Hot...
ACTATTTTGTGCTCCTTTTCTTGCTGGTCTCGGGAGTCTTCGGTGTCTTCAGCTCCCTGGACCTGTTCTGGTTCTTCTTCTGGTATGAGGTGGCGGTGCTCCCCATGTACTTCCTCATAGGCATATGGGGTTCCAGCACCGATTTTGGCACTTTTGTACGCACCAAAGAGTATGGGGCCCTTAAGCTGGTGCTCTACCTGGTAGCGGGAAGCGTCCTTATATTCATCGGCATCTTTGCAGTGTTCATCGAATCGGGGCTGGGCACCTTTGATCTTCCTGCCCTTGGCTCCGTCACTTATGGGGAGACGTTCCAGAAGGCGTTCTTCCCCTTCTTCATGCTGGGGTTCGGGGTGCTGGGAGGCCTTTGGCCTTTCCACACCTGGTCCCCCGATGGCCATGTGGCGGCACCCACAGCGGTGAGCATGCTCCACGCCGGGGTTCTGATGAAGCTTGGGGCCCTGGGGATCCTGAAGGTGGGCATGTACTTACTCCCTGAGGGGGCCCAGTACTGGTCGCCAGTGCTCATGACTCTAGGGGTGATAGGGGCCCTGTACGGCGCTGTCTCGGCCCTTGCCCAGACAGACCTGAAATACATGGTAGGCTACTCCAGCGTTAGCCATATGGGATACGTGATGATGGGGCTAGCCAGCATGCACCAGGTGGGCATAAACGGTGCCGTGTTGCAGATGTTCGCCCACGGGGTGATGACGGCCCTCATGTTCGCCATGGTGGGGGCTATATACGACCAGGCCCACGTGCGGGACATGACCATCTTTGGGGGGCTGGCCCGAAAGATGCCCCGTCATGCCGCCTTCTGGGCAGTGGCCGGGCTTTCTTCCCTAGGCTTGCCTGGCCTAGCAGGGTTTGTGGCCGAGGTGCTCATCTTCATCGGCGTATTCAAGGGTGGGTACCCGTGGGCCGGAGCCCTTGGGATTTTAGCTGCGGCCATAACGGCCACCTACATCTTGCGCATGCTGGCCCGAGCCTATTTCGGCCCCTTTAACGAGAGGTGGGAGCACCTGCAAGAGATGCGCCTTGGGGAGCAGTTTGGAGGTGCGGTGCTAATATTCTTCTTGGCCCTAGTGGGCATGTGGCCTTTCCCCTTTATTGAGCGCATCTCTGCATCTGTAGAGCGACTACCGGGGATCTCGTCATGAGGTGGGACTGGTCCCTTCTGGCACCTGAATATCTGCTGGCAGGATGGGCAGCCCTGATGGCCCTTTTGGGCCTGTGGGGGCGCCTGCGGGCCTACTGGCTGGGATATGTGGCCGCTGCCGGTGCCCTAGCTTCCGCCGCTACCTCCCTCATCTGGCTAGGCGACAGGACAGCCTTTGGCGATCTGCTGGCTGTAGACCACTATACTACCTTCTTCAGGGTCACCTTCGGGCTGATAGCGGCGTCAGTATGTCTTATATCGGCAGGTTACGTAGAGCGTTTCTTGCGCCACCATGGGGAGTACTACGCCATATTGGTGGTATCGGTCATTGGGGCCACCTATATGGCAGCTGCGCAGGAGCTCCTTTCGGCCTACATCGCCTTGGAGCTCCTCTCCTTCAGTCTGTACGTGTTGGCCTCCTACGCTAAGATGGACCTCCGCTCGAACGAGGGGGGCCTCAAGTATATGCTCTTGGGGGCCTTCTCATCGGCCCTATTCCTATATGGGTTGGGGCTCATATATGCGGTGACTAAGACGACCCACTACCAGGGGATAGCTGAGGCCTTGGCCGGTGACTTGGGGGGGACGAAGGGGCTAGCCCTTTTGGGCCTTTCCCTCATAGTGGTGGGGTTGGGATTCAAGGTGTCAGCGGTGCCCTTCCACATGTGGGCCCCCGATGCTTATGAGGGGGCACCTCTGCCGGTGACGGCCTTTATCTCGGCCATCTCTAAGGCAGCAGGCTTTGCCCTGTTTTTGAAGTTGATGGTGCAGGCCTTTTTGCCCCTCCACGACGATTGGAGTCCCCTTCTTGCCAGCCTGGCTACAGTTACCATGCTTCTGGGCAACCTGGTAGCTGTGCACCAGCGGAACATCAAGAGGCTTTTGGCGTATTCCAGCATCGGTCAGGTGGGCTATTTGCTGGCCGGCATAGCTGCCCTCTCCCCTGAGACGGCCAATGCTGCCAGTGCTGTCCTTCTCCACTTGGCAGGGTATGTTATAAGCAACCTGGCCGCCTTCGCCTGCGTCACCGTTTATTACAACTGGACCGGCAAGGAAGACATCTATGAGTACCGTGGCCTGGCGGAGAGGGCGCCTTTTGTGGCCCTTGCCCTCTCTATATCCCTCTTTTCGTTGGCTGGCATGCCCCTTTTTGCTGGCTTCGTTACTAAGTTCGTCCTCTTCCAGGCCATCGCTGAGGCAGACCTGTTATGGCTTGCGGCAGTGGCAGTCTTCGCTAGCTTCGTCTCCCTTTATTACTACCTGATGGTGATGCGGCAGATGTATCTGGTGGAACCAGAGACGCGGGAGAGGTTGGGCGTGGCCTGGCCCGAGTATGGGCTGGTGGCGGTGCTCGTGGTGGCCATCTTCGTAGTAGGGCTGGGGCCTCAGCCCTTGTTCAATGCTGCCCAGGAGGCGGCCTCTCTTGTCTATCAGGGGGCCGCCACCTTCGCTGCCCTCTCGCCTTAGGCTGCTACCCTGCCTAGCAGGGTTTTGCGCAGCTTCCGGAGGGCCCGGTGGATTACTACTCGCACATAGGCCTCTTTTATCCCCAAGATACGGCCAATCTCCTTGCTGCCCAGTTCGGCCTCGAAGCGCAGGCGTAGCACCTCCTGCTCTTGAGAGGAGAGGATCTCCAGGGCCTCCATTACCTCTCTCTTGTCTTCCTGATGGAAGAAAAGCTCGTCAGGTTCTGCCAACATAGGCATATCTCCCTGCCGGGACAGGCGGCCATTGGCGCGTTCTGCCCTAAGGAGGCGACGATAATGGCTGGCCACAAGGTGTCGGGCGATAGAGAAGATGTAAGTTGCGCAGGCCTCAGGGTGCTCTAGCTGGCCCCACGCCTGCCACGCCCGGGCGAACGCATCTGCAGTAAGGTCTTGTGCCGTCTCGGGGTCGCCGACACGGGCCAACAAATAGGAATATAGGCGCGGATAAAGGGCCTGAAAGAGCTGACAGAAGTCCTTGTGCCCAACCAATTCCTTCACCTCCTAGCCCTGATGATGCGATGGGTGCACCCTACCTCGCGAGTACCTGGGGGCTAAAGGCGACAAGCAATTAGTCCAGCCCTCTCGGCCTTTGGGAGAAGGGCCTTTGGCCAACTGGCCAAAGGCGATGCCTGCAAAAGGGGTGCTTATTGTTGCTGAAGGAGGCCGGCGCGGACGGCCATCACTGCTGCCTGAGTGCGGTCAGATACCCCTAGCTTGTCGATGATCTGGGCCACCACGTTCTTTACGGTACCTACGCTGTAATGGATTCGGGCCGCTATCTCCTTGTTGGTGAGGCCCTGGGCCAAAAGGCGCAACACCTCCTGCTCCCGGGGAGTAAGGGAGGCGACCGCTTCTTGGGCCTGTAAGTCAGGCATGGGGCCCAGAGGCTCCTTCAACAGCTCGCCCAGGGCAGCAGCATCGAAGATGGTGGAGCCGGTGCGCACCGCCCTTATCGCCTCCACGTAGGCCTCCCTAGGCATCCCCTTAAGGAGATATCCGGAGGCCCCCACCATTACGGCCCTACGAATGTAGTCCTGATCTTGGTAATTAGTAACTATGATCACCGCCGTGCGGGGCAGCTCCTGCTTGATGAGCTGGGTAGCCTGCAGCCCGTCCATATCGGGCAGGCGTATGTCCATGAGGACCACATCGGGGCGCAAACGCCTGGCCTCCTCCAACGCTTCCTGGGCTGAGGACGCCTCCCCAACTACACGGATGTCACGCCTGGTGATGAGGGCCCGTAGCCCTTCCCTGACCACCGGATGGTCGTCCACTATAAGGACGGTGGTGGGCCTGTGCCATTTGGCCTCTAATTTGCTCACATGAGCGTCCATAGCTCCATCCCCGCGGAGATAACAAGGAGAGCAAGTCTGTTATCAATTATACTACCACTGATGGGCGCAAAGGGGGGCTTAGAGGATGGGCAGATAGCGGCGAATCTCGTAGTCGGTCACTTGGCGTCTATATTCAGCCCACTCTAGCTTTTTGTTCTCTATGAGCTTATAGAAGATATGGTCGCCCAGGCAACGACGTAACAACTCTGAGCTCTCGGCCACTTGGATGGCCTCCCACAAGGACTCGGGAAGGCGGGTGATGCCCATAGCCCTCCTCTCTTCTTCTGTAAGCTGGTAGACGTTACCCTCGGCAGGGGGAGGGCATGGGTACTCGGCCTCAATGCCTTGGAGGCCAGCGGCCAGCATAGCAGCGAAGGCCAAGTAGGGGTTACAGGCGGCATCGGGGGCCCGGTACTCGATGCGCATCGCCTCCTCCCTGCCAGGGCGCACCTGGGGAACGCGGATGAGGTCGGCCCGGTTGCGGAAGGACCAAGAGACGTAAACGGGGGCCTCAAAGCCTAAGGGGCCCGTCCCTGGGACCAGGCGCTTATAGGAATTTACCCATTGGTTAGTTACCAGACAGATCTCTGGCGCATGGCGCAAAAGCCCCGCCACGTAGGAGCGCGCCAGGGAGGAGAGGTGCTGGGGATCATTGGGGTCATAAAAGGCGTTCCGCTCCCCCCGGAAAAGGGACTGGTTAACGTGCATGCCCGATCCGTTGACATCGGCCAGAGGTTTGGGCATGAAGGTGGCGTAGACGCCGTACTTAAGGGCCACCTCCTTGATGACCAAGCGGGCGGTCATCACCGCATCAGCCATAGTGAGAGCATCGGCATAGTGCAAGTCTATCTCGTGCTGGCTAGGGGCACCCTCATGGTGACTGTGCTCCACAGCGATGTCCATCTCCTCCAATATGAGGACCGTGTCCCTGCGCAGGTCGGTGGCCTCGTCTAGAGGGGTGAGATCGAAATATCCCCCTCGGTCTAGAACTTGGGGAGACTCGGCCGACTGAAAGTAGAAGAACTCCAGCTCGGGCCCCACGTAAAAGGTATACCCCAGCTCCGCCGCCCGTCGGAGGTTGCGCTTCAGCACGTACCTGGGATCTCCCTCAAAGGGCTCCCCTGAGGGGAGGGAGATATCACAGAAGAGGCGGGCCACCCGCTTCTCTTGCGGCCGCCAGGGGAGGACGGCAAAGGTGGTGGGGTCGGGCATGGCGATCATGTCCGACTCGTCCGCCCTGGCGAAACCCTCAATGGAGGAGCCATCAAAGTTGACCCCGTCTTCTAGGGCCTCTGGCAGCTCCTCCACCGTAATATTGATGCTCTTGAGCTGACCCAAGATATCTGTGAACCAGAGGCGGACAAACTTCACGTCGTGCTGGCGGGCCATCTCCAGCACGCGCTCCTTGGCCTCCCTCACATCCATCCCCTAAAGCCCCCAAAGACGATTATACCGGTGGCTAGGCTATGGCCTTGGCCCCTAGGCTCACACGTCGAAATACAGGTGGAACTCCCAAGGATGAGGACGCAGGCGGATCTGGTCTACCTCCTGCCACTTGTACTCCACCCACACCTCTAGGACGTCACTGGTGAAGACTCCACCCTTAAGGAGGAACTCATGATCCTCCTCCAGGGCCCGAAGGGCCTCCTCCAAGGAGGCAGGCACCTTGGGGATCTTGGCCTCCTCCTCGGGCGATAGCTCGTAGGTGTTCTTGTCCAGGGGTGGGCCTGGGTCGATCTCGTTCTCAATGCCATCAATGCCAGCCATGAGCATGGCAGCAAAGGCCAGGTAGGGGTTGCAGGAGCCATCGGGAGGACGGAACTCGATGCGCTTGCTCTTGGGGTTGGGGGAGTAGACGGGTATGCGTACCGCCGCCGACCGGTTACGGGCCGAGTAGACCAAGTTGACGGGCGCTTCATAGCCGGGGGTAAGACGCTTGTAAGAGTTGGTAGTGGGGGCGCAGAAGGCCATAAGGGCCCGCGAGTGCTTGAGGAGGCCACCTATGTAATAGCGGCACAGCTTAGATATTAGGGCGTAGCCTTCAGGGTCATAGAACAGGTTCTCCCCGTTCTTCCAGAGGCTCTGGTGGGTGTGCATGCCTGAGCCGTTGTCGCCAAAGAGGGGCTTGGGCATAAAGGTGGCCACCTTGTTGTGCTTGCGGGCGATGTTCTTCACCAGGTACTTGTACCACATAACCTTATCGGCCATGTTGACCAGGGAATCGAACTTCATGTCGATCTCGCACTGGCCCCCCGTGGCCACTTCATGATGGTGCACCTCCACAGGTATGCCGATGCGGTTCATGGTGATGATGATCTCACTGCGCAGATCCTGAAGGGAGTCGTGAGGGGGAACAGGGAAGTACCCCTCCTTGAAACGAGGCTTATAGCCTAGGTTGGGCCGCTCCTCCCTGCCCGAGTTCCACTCCCCCTCTATGGAGTCTACGTAGTAGAAGCCAAAGTGCTCCCCCTGGTCAAAACGCACGTCGTCAAAGATAAAGAACTCACACTCAGGCCCCCAGAAGGAGATATCGGCGATGCCCGACTTGCGCAAGAACTCCTCGGCCTTCTTGGCGATATAGCGGGGGTCACGGGAGTAGGGGGCCTTGGTCAAAGGGTCATAGACGTCGCAGATGATGGCCAAGGTGGGATGCTCACAAAGGGGATCGAGGCGAGCAGTAGCAGGGTCGGGCAAAAGGATCATGTCCGACTCCTGGATCTTCTGGAACCCACGGATGGAAGACCCATCAAACCCTACACCGTCCACCCAGATGCTGGTGACGATGTCGTCCATCTCCGTCAACTCGGAGACAGGCATAGAGAAGTGCTGCCACAACCCAGGAAGGTCATTGAAGCGCAGATCTACAATCTGTATATCGTATTGGCGAACAAGCTTTTGTGCCTGGTCTATAGCTTGCTGCAGCTTTTTCAGCTCATCTGGGTTTATCACCATGGCTCCCTCCTCGATATCAGCATTATAGGCTAGGGCGATAATAAGCCATCCTGGCTAGCTGTTACGTTTATGTTACAGCCCTTACAAGGCCATCTCCCCTCGCTCCCCAGTGCGGACGCGGATGGCATCGGCCACGGGGATGAGGAAGATCTTGCCGTCGCCTATATGGCCGGTGCGGCTGGACTTAAGGATGATGCCCACCACCTGTTCCACGTCATCGTCCCGCACCACCACCTCCAGCTTCACCTTTGGCAGCATGTCTACCTCATACGTCTCGCCGCCGCGGCCGATATGGACGATCCCCTTCTGGACGCCGCGACCGGTGACGTGGGTCACATTGAGGCCCAAGAAGCCGGCCTGGGCCAGGGCGTTCTTGACATCGTTGAGCTTTTCGGGGCGGATTATCGCCTCTACCTTTATCACGGCTGCCTCCTGGTAATAGGATTCAACTCATATTATGGGCCAGTGCCGCTCGCCTCCACCTCCCCTGGCTGCATCCGGGGGATGGGAGAAGGCGGGGAGGAGGGCGCCTGCATGGCCAAGGGGCTGGGCACCGCTGCCACCTCCTCCATGGTGTAGGCCCGCTCCCCGTGTTGGGCAACGTCTACGCCTATCTCCTCCTCCTGGGCCTCCACCCTTAGCCCTAGGGTGACATCGAGCACCTTCAGTACAAGGAAGGTGACGATAAAGGAATATCCCCAAGTGGCGCCGATACCTGCAAGCTGGGCAAGGAGCTGCTCTGGTCGCCCGTCTAGGGCTCCTCCTACTCCGCCCTGGAAGCCGGCCAAAGATGTTACCGCCGAGGTGGCGAAGAGGCCTGTGGCCAGGGCACCCCACGTCCCCCCTACACCATGGACGGCCCACACATCTAGGGCATCGTCTAGGGAAAGAAGGGAGCGCAAGCGAGTGGCGAAGAAGCAGAGCACCCCCGCCACTGCCCCAATGATAATGGCCGGCAAGATGTTGAGATAGCCATCGGTATGGGGCCACGCCCCCACGAACCCGGCGGCAGGGGTAATGGCCACCAGGCCAGCAACTGCCCCTGAGGCCGCCCCCACTACGCTGGGCTTGCCCAATACCAGCCAAGAGGCAAGCATCCACGCCACCGACGCCGCCGCTGCCGCCGTGTTGGTCTGCAAGAAGGCATTAACGGCCGAGCCGCCCGCCACTAGGGCGCTGCCAGCGTTGAAGCCGAACCACCCAAACCACAAAAGGGCCGTCCCCAACACTACGAAGGGGATGTTATGGGGCACCATCGCCTCCTTTCCGTAATCGAGGCGCCGCCCCAGAACGAGGGCTGCTGCCAGGGCAGCAACACCCGAGTTGATGTGCACTACTGCCCCCCCAGCGAAGTCGTAGGCCCCAAGGCCACCGTTGGCACCCAGCCATCCCTCCTTACCCCAAACCCAATGGGCCACAGGGACATACACCAGCGTCACCCACAAGACCAGAAACACCAGATAGGTGCTGAACTTGGCCCTCTCAGCTATGGCGCCCGTAATGAGCGCCGGCGTGATGATGGCGAACATCATCTGGAAGAGCATGTAGAGCTGATGAGGAATAGTGGCGGCATAATCGGGGTTGGGGTCGGCCCCTACCAAGCGCATCCCAAACCACGATAGGTCACCTAGAAAGCCTCCATGGTCGGGCCCAAAGGCGAGGGAGTACCCCCACAGGACCCAGATCAGGCTCACCACCCCCATAGCTATGAAGCTATGCATGATGGTGGAGAGGACGTTTTTGGCCCTCACTAGGCCCCCGTAGAAGAAGGCCAGCCCCGGGGTCATAAGCAGCACCAGCGCCGATGACACCAAGAGCCAGGCCGTGTCGCCGCTGTCTACTCTTAACTCCGGCATAGCTCCCCCCTTTGTGAAGGTCTTTGCAGGGAAGGATAAGGGGAAACAAGCGAGGATAAATTGCGACCTTGTTACCAGAACTTTAACAGATGGTTACAAGGCTAGGCCTGGAAGCGGTACCCCACATTGCGGACCGTCTCTATGAAGGTGCGCTGAGGAGACTCCAGCTTGGCCCGCAGGCGTCGCACGTGTACATCTACTGTACGGGTGCCTCCAAAGAACTCATACCCCCATACCTTGCTCACCAGCTCCTCTCGGGTAAACACCTTCCCTGGGTGGGAGGCCAAAAACCGCAAAAGCTCGAACTCCCGGTAGGTGAGCTGCACAGGCTTCCCCCCGAGATAGACACGATAGCTAGTGAGATCGATGACTAACTCGCCCCTCCGCAATAGATTTGGCGTAACGATCCCCCTCATCTTCATAGCCAGCCGCAGACGGGCCGCCACCTCGTCTGGCCCTGCTCCCCTAAGGGCGAAATCGTCCCAGGGGAGGGGGGAGTCCAAGAAGGGCAACTGTTGTGGCAGCAACAAGGCTAGCACCACTCCTCGCTCCCGCACCTTCTCCCAGTGCCCTGCTAAATCCTCCTCCCCCAAAGAGGGGAGGTCCACCACTAGGGCCTGGGCATCCTCAGAGGGCGCTAGCCCCTCTAAAGAGGGAAAGATTTGAACCCGGAATCCCTCCACCTCTAACCCCCTCTGCAGGGAGTGGGCGAAGGCTGCGTCGCGAGAAAGGATGATGACACTTGCTCCTTGCATATCGCTGCTGCCAGAGGCCACCCCTTGATTCACATGATAACACCCCCTACCATAGGCTGAGGCCAAATGGAAGCGAAGCCCAAGGGCCCCATCGTAATCCTAGGGGCAAGGGGGCAGCTGGCCAGCGACCTGGGCCGCCTCCTGGAGGCTCAAGGAGCCCCCCTAGTGCCCCTAGCCCATAGCGACCTGGACATTGTGAATCGGGAGGCCGTAGCGGAGAGGCTAGACCAACTGCGGCCCTGGGCAGTAGTCAACACGGCCGCCTTCCATAGGGTGGAAGCATGTGAAGAAGACCCCCAACAGGCCTTCTTGGTAAACGCCATCGCCGTGGGACACCTGGCCCAGGTATGCCACCGCCTTGGTGCTCTCCTCGTCCATATAAGCACCGATTACGTGTTCGATGGCGCCAAAGGGAGCCCCTATGAGGAGATAGACCCACCATCGCCTATCAACGTCTATGGTGCCTCCAAGGCGGCAGGGGAGTTCCTGGTGCGGGCCCAATGCCCTGAACACCTCATCGTCCGTACCTCTGGGCTTTTCGGCCTTCGGGGCTCCAGTGTCAAGGGAGGGAACTTCGTAGAGACTATGCTGCGGCTGGGGCGGGAGAAGGGGGAGGTGCACGTGGTCACCGACCAGGTCCTCTCCCCCACCTACACTCCCGACTTAGCAGCCAAAATTTGGGAGCTCATGCGTGCCGGCGCCCGTGGGACGTTCCACATAACCAACAGCGGCTCCTGCTCATGGTACCAGTTCGCTTGCAGCATCTTCCAGCTAGCAGGGCTTCAGGTGAAGGTACACCCCGTTACGTCCGAATTCTTCCCTAACAAGGCCCGTCGACCCTCCTTCTCGGTGTTGGAGAACGCCCGCCTACGGCGGGAAGGATACGGGCTATTACGTCCTTGGCAAGAGGCCCTAGCTAGCTACCTGGAGGAAAGAAGGCGCCTAGGCATTCCATAACGGGAGGTGAAGGGATGGACCCTTGCGGCAACCTGCTCCACCTCAAGGCAATAGAAGGCTTCGCCGAGGTGAGGGACGTAGCCCGCCGCTACGATGACGACCGCGGCCGCCGCTATTGCGACATCTTCGGCACCGTCACCGGCGACATAAACATCACCTACTGCTACCCAGGCGTCATCACTGCCTGGCATGCCCACCGCCGCCAGTACGATGAGTGGTTCGTCATCAAGGGCGCCCTCAAGGTGGGGCTCGCCCTCCCCAACGGCGATGGCACCTACCGCTGGACCTTCGTCGTCCTTTCAGAGTACGATGGCAAGGTGCTACGCATACCCCCCGGCGTCCTTCACGGATGGCGCAACTTCACCAACGAGGTGGCCATCCTCATGTACCATATATCCGAAAAGTACAACCCTGACGACCCCGACGAGCTCCGCTTCACGGTGGACGAGGTGGGGGCAGACTGGTCCACCCCTGTCAAGTAGCCCACTGGCATGAGCGCCACCTCGCCGCCCAAGTAGGTCCCAAAGCTGTGGGGAGAACAACACATATCCTTCGGTGAGACTGGGCATAGACGCAAGGAGGCCCCGGCCTTAGGGCCAACATGAAGGCGTTGACGTTTTTGCAACAACCTTCTAAACTACTCCCTTGAATCGCCCATAGCGCAAAGGCGAAGAAGGGGAGTAGTAAGGGTGATGCCTGCCCCAGAGAGCCGGGGTAAGGTGGGAGCCCGGTGGCCAGGCAGCCCTGAACTCGCCCTGGAGCTTTCCGGCTGAAGGCTAGTAGGTCGGGACGGGGAGGGCCCGTTACAGCCTTCAGAGTGCCCTGGGCCTTTGCCCAGGGAAGGAGGGTGGTACCGTCCCGCCCCAGGGACCCCTTCGGGGCGGGTGTTTTATTAAAAAGGGGTGCCAACGATGATGGGACGCAGTGATATGGTCAAGCGTGGGCCCCAATGGGCCCCTCACCGGTCCATGTACCGGGCCATGGGCCTAGGGGACGAAGATATCTACCGCCCCTTCGTCGGGGTGGCCAGCTCCTGGAACGAGGCCACCCCCTGCAACATCCACCTCAACCGCCTGGCCCAGGCTGCTAAAGAGGGGGTTAGGGCAGCTGGGGGCACGCCCAGGGAGTTCGTAACCATCGCCGTGTCCGATGGCATCGCCATGGGGCACGAAGGGATGAAGGCCTCCCTAGTAAGCCGGGAGGTGATCGCCGACAGCGTAGAGCTCATGATGCATGCCCATCAGTACGATGCCCTGGTAGCCATAGCCGGCTGCGACAAATCCCTTCCAGGGATGGCCATGGCCATAGCTCGTCTCAATCTCCCCGCTGTCTTCCTCTATGGGGGCACGATACTGCCAGGCAGATATGGGGACAGAGACGTCACCATTCAGGACATGTTTGAGGCGGTGGGGGCCTACACCTCGGGCCAGTTGACCGAGCAACAGCTCTACGAGCTGGAGTGCGTAGCCTGTCCTGGTGAGGGCTCATGCGCCGGGATGTACACCGCCAACACCATGGCCAGCCTTATGGAGGCGTTGGGCCTCTCCTTACCTGGGAGCGCCTCCGTTCCCGCCCCCCATCGGCGACGCGACGAGCTGGCCCGCAAGAGCGGCCAGGCAGTGATGTCCCTCTGGGAGAAGGAGATCAGGCCCAGGGACATCCTCACCCGTAGGGCCTTTCTTAACGCCATCGCCGTAGACGCTGCTATTGGTGGTTCCACTAACGCCGTTCTGCACCTGCTGGCCATCGCCCATGAGGCAGGGGTAGAGCTCACCCTGGACGACTTTGACCGCATAAGCCGTCAAACGCCCCACATAGCTGACATGCGCCCTGGAGGACGCTACGTCATGGCCGACCTGGACCGGGCGGGAGGGATTCCCAGGGTGATGAAGGAGCTACTAGATGCTGGCCTTATCGACGGCGACTGCCTCACCGTCACAGGCAAGTCGATAAGGGAGAACCTGTCGGCTATGCGCTTCCCCTCCCAACCTGAAGGCGTAGTGCGTCCCATCTCCCAACCCATCAACCCAACGGGCACCATATGCATCCTGCGCGGCAACCTGGCCCCTGAAGGGGCAGTAGTGAAGACAGCTGGAGTAGCCCACCTGGTGCACACAGGGCCAGCGCGAGTGTTCGACTCGGAAGATGCCGCCTTCCAGGCCATATCTCGCCGGGAGATAAAGGCTGGAGATGTGGTGGTCATCCGCTACGAGGGGCCCAAGGGAGGCCCAGGGATGAGGGAGATGCTAGCGGTGACCGCCGCCTTGGTAGGGCAAGGGCTGGGGGAGAAGGTGGCCCTCATCACCGACGGTCGCTTCTCCGGGGCCACGAGGGGCCTTATGGTGGGCCACGTCTGCCCCGAGGCCATGGTGGGAGGGCCCATCGCCCTCCTGCAAGATGGAGACGAGATAACCATAGATGTCCCCAACCGCAGGATAGAGGTGCGCATAACCCCTGATGAGCTCGCCAAAAGGAGGGAGAGCTGGTCACCCCCTCCACCCCGATATCAGAGCGGCGCCCTGGCCAAATATGCCTCCTTGGTAGCCTCGGCTGCCCAAGGCGCCGTATGCCCCCCAGCCTTAGGAGGCAGATGAAGGGGGTGGAGCAGTCTCGCCCCAGAAACCAGGAGGGGAGAAAGCCATGGAGATGACAGGAGCTGAGATGCTGCTAGAGGCGTTGGCCCGAGAAGGGGTAGAGGTCATCTTCGGCATCCCGGGAGGGGCCAACTTGCCCATATATGATACCTTCCCCAAGTTCTATCCCAGGATCCGCCACTACCTGGCCCGCCATGAGCAAGGGGCAGCTCACGCCGCCGATGGCTACGCCCGGGTAACCGGCAAGGTGGGGGTATGTATGGCTACCTCCGGCCCTGGCGCCACCAACCTCGTTACCGGGATCGCCAACGCCTGGATGGACTCCGTACCCATTGTGGCCATCACAGGCAGCGTCATTCGCCCCCTCATCGGCCGGGACGCCTTCCAGGAGGCAGACATAACGGGTATCACCATCCCCATAACCAAGCACAACTACCTAATCCTTGACGTCAACGACATCCCAAGGATAGTAAGGGAGGCCTTCTACATCGCTAGGACTGGGCGCCCAGGCCCCGTCCTTATAGACATACCGAGGGACGTCCAACAGGAGCGAGGAGAGTTCTACTGGCCAGAGAGGGTAGAGCTTAGGGGCTATCGGCCCCCTATATATCCCGACCCTGACGCTGTCGCCAAGGCGGCCCAGCTCATCTATGAATCGGAAAGGCCCCTCATCTTGGCTGGCCACGGGGTAATCATCTCCCAGGCCTTCTACGAGCTCCAAGAGCTGGCCGAGAAGGCCAACGTGCCCGTCATAACCACCCTTTTGGGCATAAGCGGCTTCCCTCCACACCATCCCCTCTACCTGGGGATGCCCGGGATGCACGGCATGCATTGGAACAACCTGGCCATCTCAGAAGCAGACCTCCTCATCGGCATCGGCATGCGCTTCGACGACCGGGTGACGGGGCGCCTCAAGGACTTCGCCCCCAAGGCCAAGATCATCCATATCGAGGTGGACCCGGCCGAGGTGGGCAAGAACGTGCGCCCAGCCGTGGCCCTAGTAGGGGACGCCCGCATCTGCCTGCAACACTTAAACCGCCTCGTCCAGCGACGGGAGCGGCCCGACTGGTTCGCCCACCTAGACGAACTGAAACGGGAACACCCCTCCCTTGCCTACCCAACGGAGACGGAGGAGATACTGCCCCAGTACGTCATCGACCAGATCTATGAACTTACAGGGGGTGAGGCCTACTACGTCACCGGTGTCGGCCAGCACCAGATGTGGTCAGCCCAGTACTTCCGGGGCAAAAAGCCTAACTCCCTAATCACTTCTGGCGGCCTCGGCACCATGGGCTTCGAGGTGCCGGCGGCAGTAGGGGTGCAGGTGGCCAAGCCTGGCGAGATGGTATGGGCCATCTGTGGCGATGGTGGCTTCCAGATGACCTTGCAAGAGCTAGGGATGGTGGCCGAATACGGCCTACCTGTCAAGTTTGCCATTATCAACAACGGCCACCACGGGATGGTTCGCCAGTGGCAGAGCCTCTTCTACCGGGGCAACTTGGTAGCTAGCCCCCTCCAGAACCCCGACTTCGTCAAGATCGCCGAGGCCTACGGCATTTTGGGGCTGCGGGCCACCCGGCGCGAGGAGGTGGTGCCCACCCTGCAGCGGGCCTTGGAGCACCCGGGGGCAGTGGTCATCGACTTCCAGGTCAAGGAGGACGAAAACTGCTTCCCCATGGTACCCCCAGGCGCTTCCCTCCAGGAGACGATAGGTTTGCCCAAGGAGTACATCGAGCTGGTGCGGCGTAGGCAAGAGGTGGAGGTGAGCAGATGAAGGACCAAAGGCGCTACCACACCATCATCGCCTTGGTAGAGGACAGGCCGGGGGTCCTAAACCGCATCGCCTCCAAGTGGCGCCAACGAGGCTTCAACATCGAAAGCCTGGCTGTGGGCCATTCTGAAACGCCTGGCCTCTCCCGCATGACCCTGGTAGTAGACGCCAGCCACGATGCCGACCAGGTGGTAAAGCAGCTGGACAAGCTAATAGACGTGGTAGACATCCGCGACGTGTCCAACGAAGACATTGTGGCCAGGGAGATGGCCCTCATCAAGGTGCGGTGCGATGCCGGCAACCGCAGCCACATCATCGAGATCGTAGACATCTTCCGCGCCAACATCATCGACGTCTCGCCAGAATCGGTCATCGTAGAGGTTACAGGGGACGAGGGTAAGATAGACGCCATGTTCGAGCTCCTCAAAGACTATGGGGTCATTGAGATGGTGCGCACCGGCCGGGTGGCCATGCTCCGGGGTGCCGCCGCCTCCCACCCCATAGAAGAGGAGGGCTACGAGCGCTATCCTGGCCAGGAGACGTGGTAGGAGGAGAAGCTATGGCCCAAGTCTACTATGATAAGGACGCCGACCTGGGCCTACTAAAAGGCAAGAAGATCGCCGTGGTAGGCTTCGGCTCCCAGGGTCACGCCCATGCCCTCAACCTAAAGGACTCAGGCCTGGACGTGACCGTAGCCCTTTATGAAGGCTCCAAGTCCTGGGCCAAGGCCGAAGAGGCCGGCTTACGGGTGACCACCGTCCCTGAGGCCGCCCAGATGGCGGACATCATCGTCATGCTAGCCCCAGACCAGAACCAGCGCCAAATATATGAGGAGGGGATCGCACCCCACCTACGGCCAGGGCAGATGCTCATGTTCGCCCATGGGTTCAACATCCACTTCCATCAGATCATGCCGCCTTCCCAGGTGGATGTCACCATGGTGGCCCCTAAAGGGCCTGGCCACCGCCTGCGCGAGCTCTACGTCCAGGGCCTGGGCACCCCTGCCCTCCTCGCCGTCCACCAAGATGCTACTGGCAACGCCAAGCCCATAGCTCTGGCCTACGCCAAGGGCATCGGCTGTACCCGGGCTGGCGTCATCGAGACCACCTTCGCCGAGGAGACAGAGACAGACCTTTTTGGCGAGCAGGTAGTGCTATGTGGAGGGGTGAGCGCCCTTATCAAGGCCGCCTTTGAGACCCTGGTAGAGGCAGGTTACCAACCAGAGGTAGCCTACTTTGAGTGCCTCCACGAGCTCAAGCTCATCGTAGACCTCATATATCAGGGGGGCCTCTCCTACATGCGCTACTCCGTATCTGACACCGCCGAATACGGAGACTACACCCGTGGCCCCCGTGTCATAGACGACCAAGTGCGCCAGACGATGCGACAGATCCTCAAGGAGATCCGCTCGGGCCAGTTCGCCCGGGAGTGGGTGCTTGAGAACGAGGCCGGCCGGCCCGTATTCTTGGCCCTGCGCCAGCAGGACGCCCACCACCCCATCGAGGAAGTGGGCCGTCGCCTGCGGGCCATGATGCCCTGGCTTCAGGCCGCCCGATAGGAGGATGTCATGACGAGGCCTAAGGCAAGCCAAGAGTTCATAAATATGCTAAACGAGGCCCTAGCGGAGGAGATGGCCTCCATTTTCCAGTACATGTGGGATCACATCCTCGCCCGTGGCATGGAGAGCCCGGCCATCGCCGAAAAGTTCAAGGAGCTGGCCATGACGGAGATGCGCCACGCCTACATGTTGGCGGAGCGCATCGACCTACTAGGTGGTATCCCCACCACCCAAGTAGGGCCCATAAAGATCGGCGGTGACCTGAGACAGATGCTTCAGGACAACCTGCAGCTAGAGTACGAGGCCATCGCCATGTACCGCCGCCTCATTAAGCAGGCAGAAAAGGAGGACGACCCCGCCACTCGCCGCCTGCTGGAGGACATCCTCAAAGACACCGAAGAACACGCCCGCGACCTAGAGAGCATCCTGGGCCAGTAATACCTATGGGGAGGCAGCGCCTAGACCTCAACCTTCCATAGCCCCCCTCGGGCCAGAGGGCCCGAGAGGGGGCTTCCCGCCTGGAAGCCGATCCTTTTAGTCGCCGGAGGTGAAGGAGAATGCCCGAGGACAAGGTATATATCTTTGATACGACCCTGCGCGATGGGGAGCAGACCCCAGGAGTAGCCTTGGGGGTAGAAGAGAAGTTGGAGATCGCCCACGCGCTGGAGAGGATGAAGGTAGACATCATTGAGGCTGGCTTCGCTGCCTCCTCCCCAGGCGACTTCGAGGCGGTAAGCCGCATCGCCAAGGAGGTGAGGGGGGCAGTCATCGCCACCCTCTGCCGGGCCGTACCCGAAGACATCGACATGGGCTGGGAGGCCATCAAGCACGCCGCCAGCCCCCGCATCCACGTCTTTATCTCCAGCTCTGATATACACATCATGCACATGTTGGAGAAAGACAGAGAGCACGTCCTGGAGATGGCCCGCACCATGGTGGCGAGGGCCAAGAAGTACTGCCCCGACGTGGAGTTCTCCCCCATGGACGCCACCCGCTCCGAACCCGCCTATGTATTCCGCATGCTTAAAGAGGTGATCGACGCCGGCGCCACCACCGTCAACATACCCGATACAGTGGGATACGCCATACCCGAGGAGTTCGCCGACTTCATAAGGGCCATCCAAGAGAACGTGCCCAACATACACCGGGCCCGCATCTCTGTCCACTGCCACAACGACTTGGGGCTGGCAGTGGCCAACTCCCTGGCTGCCGTCAAGGCCGGGGCCAGGCAGGTAGAGGTGTGCGTCAACGGCATAGGCGAGCGTGGTGGCAACGCCTCCTTAGAGGAGGTGGTCATGGCCCTTAAGACCCGTAAGGACCTCTTCGGCCTTACCGTGGGGCTGGACACCACCCAGATCTACCCAGTAAGCCGCCTAGTGGCCCAGCTCACAGGGATACCCGTCCAGCCTAACAAGGCCATCGTTGGGGCCAACGCCTTCCGCCACCAGTCGGGCATCCACCAGCACGGCATCATCAAACTACGAGAGACCTATGAGATTATAGACCCCAGGGACATCGGCCTGCCCCGGGGTGGGATCATCGTCCTTAACAAGAACTCCGGCCGCCATGGCCTCCGAGCTCGCCTGCGGGAGCTGGGCTATGAGCTTACAGAGGAGGAGCTGGACCGGGTATTCAGGGCCTTCAAGGAGCTGGCCGACAAGAAAGGCGAGATAGACGATCGCGACCTGGAGATGCTCATGAAGGAGGAGCGGCGGGCCACGGTGGAGGTCTACAAGCTAGACCTGCTCCAGGTAAGCTGCGGCAACCACCTGGTCCCCACCGCTACCGTCCGCCTCATTGGCCCTGGGGGAGAGGTGCTCCAGACCACCGCCACCGGCACTGGCCCAGTGGACGCCTCCTTCCAGGCCATCAACCGCCTCGTAGGCCTTCCCAACCGCCTGGTGGAGTACCAGGTCAAGAGCGTAACCGAGGGTATTGACGCCCAAGGGGAGGTAACGGTGCGCATTGAGGTGGACGGCCACCAGTTCGTGGGCATCGGCAGCGACACTGATATCGTCGTGGCCTCAGCCAAGGCCCTCATGGATGCCCTCAACCGGGCCCTTACTAGGGTTCCTCGTGGGGAGGGAGTCTGGTCTAATCCCTAGGCCGAAAAGGAGGGCGGGCTATGGCACCCAAGACCATGTTCGAGAAGATCTGGGAGGCCCACCTGGTCCACCAGGAGGATGGAGAGGCCATCCTCTACGTAGATCTCCACCTAGTGCACGAGGTAACTTCACCTCAGGCCTTTGATGGCCTACGCCTGGCAGGAAGAAAAGTGCGACGCCCAGACCTTACCATAGCCACCTGCGACCACAACGTCCCCACCTGGCCAGGACGCCTGCCCATTACCGACGAGGTCTCTCGCCGCCAGATCGAGGCCCTTGAGGGCAACTGCCAGGAGTTCGGCATCACCTACTTTGGCCTCTTCTCCCCCTTCCAGGGGATCGTCCACGTTATCGGCCCTGAGATGGGCCTCACCCAGCCAGGGATGGTCATCGTATGTGGCGACTCCCACACCTCCACCCATGGTGCCTTCGGCGCCCTGGCGATGGGAATTGGTACCACGCAAGTGGAACACGTCCTAGCTACCCAGACGATAAAGCTAAAGAAGCCCAAGACCATGGAGATAAGGATAGACGGTGACCTACCCAAAGGGGTAACGGCCAAGGACGTGATCTTGGGGATTATCGCCCGCATAGGCGTAGACGGAGGGGTAGGCCACGTCATCGAATACACCGGCAAGGCCATCCGCAGCCTCTCCATGGAAGGGCGAATGACCATCTGCAACATGAGCATCGAGGCGGGGGCCAGGGCAGGGATGATCGCCCCCGATGAGGTGACCTTCGCCTATATAGAGGGGAGGCCCTACGCTCCCAAGGGTAAGGCCTGGGAAGACGCCCTTGCGTACTGGCAGTCCCTACCATCGGACCCAGGCGCCCAGTACGACAAGGTGGTGGTCATCGATGCTGCCTCCCTGGCCCCCTATGTCACCTGGGGTACCAACCCAGGCCAAGTAGCCCCCATCACCGGCAAGGTGCCCGATCCCTCTTCCTTCCCCACTGAGGAGGAGAGGCAGGCCGCAGCCAGGGCCCTGGAATATATGGGCCTAGAGCCTGGAAGACCCATTCAAGACATATGGGTGGACCGAGTGTTCATCGGGTCTTGCACCAACGCTCGTATAGAAGATTTGCGGGCCGCCGCCCAAGTGGTGAAGGGCAAGAGGGTGCACCCCCGGGTACGGGCCATGGTAGTGCCCGGTTCCACCCAAGTAAAGCTCCAGGCAGAGAAGGAGGGGCTAGACAAGATATTCCGGGAGGCAGGGTTCGAGTGGCGGGAGTCGGGGTGCTCCATGTGCCTAGGGATGAACCCAGACATCCTCCAACCTGGCGAGCGATGCGCCTCCACCTCTAACCGCAACTTTGAGGGCCGACAGGGCAGGGGTGGCCGCACCCACCTGGTGAGCCCTCCCATGGCTGCCGCTGCTGCCATCGCTGGCCACTTTGTAGACATCAGGAACTGGGACTGGGAGGCGTAAGCTATGGAGCCCTTCCGCATCCATAAAGGCATTGTCGCTCCCCTGGACAGGTCTAACGTGGACACGGACCAGATCATGCCCAAACAGTTCCTAAAGCGTATCGAGAGGACGGGGTTTGGCCAGTTCCTTTTCTACGACTGGCGCTACCTCCCTGATGGCACCCCAGACCCCCATTTCGTCCTAAACCGGCCAGAGTACATAGGCGCCACCGTCTTGGTCACGGGACGTAACTTCGGCTGTGGCTCATCGCGGGAGCATGCCGTTTGGGGGCTGGTGGAGTACGGCTTCCGGGCGGTGGTGGCCCCCTCCTTTGCCGACATCTTCTACACTAATGCCGTCCAGAACGGCCTCTTGCCAGTAGTGGCAGAGGAGAGGGTATGCCACCAGATCATGGCCAAGGCCATCGCCTCCCCAGGCTATGCCATCACCATAGATCTGGAGCGCCAGCTCATCTGGGACGAAGAGGGGCTAGAGGCCCCCTTCCAAGTAGACAGGGCAGCTAGGGAACGCCTCCTTAACGGATGGGACGACATCGCCCTCACCCTGCGCCATGAAGGGAAGATAGCGGCCTACGAGGCGAGGCGGCCCTATTGGCTTCCTCGGCTGAGCTAAGGGGTGGGACAGTGGCTGGCCTGTGGAAGCACCTCCGTAGCCTAGGCACCCTAGTGGAAGACGAGCTGTACGAGCTCACCCAGGAGGAGGAGAGGGAGGAGATACCAGGACGCAACACAGTAATGGTCCTCCTCAACTCCTTCCTCACCCTCTGGAAGGCCCACGAAGCCCACGTGGCCGAAAGGGTACTGGGGCTCTTAGGCCTTGTGTCTGCCCTTTGGCTCCTAGTAGGAGAACGGGGGATGGGCATCAAAAGCACTCCCTTCCGCCTTGCCTCTCTAACTTTTGCCACCCTTTGGTTCCTGCCAGGAGCGATAGCCACGGTGGCCTCTTTGGCCAACGTTGGCCTAGAGATTCTCAAGAGGCCGCGGGCCTGGCCCCTTCTGCTCCTGTGTACCGCCGGCGGCCTTATCAGCTTCCGCGCTGTATTTGGGGAGCTGGCCCGCGACCGCATGGTGACGGTAAAACATGACTAGGAAACGAGAGCGCCCCAGCCTGGCCCACTTTCTAAGTAATTGGCTACATGCACGCCTCCCCTGGCGCCAGCGCCTGGCAACAGGCCTCAGGAACCTGGGGCGCCGCATCGCCTGGCCGCCACGCACCTGCTGCGGGCGCTACGGCCAGCCAGGATGCTGAAGAGAAGGTTAGGGCCCCGTGGCGGAGCCCAAAACAACGAGAGGGAGAGAAGAGCAAGACCTGGAAAACGCTAAAGGTGAAGGCTAATGGGCACATATCGCATCGTGGCGCTGCCCGGTGACGGCATCGGCCCCGAGGTGATGGCCGAGGGGCTAAAGGCCTTGCAGGCGGTAGAGAGGCGCTTCGGCCACCACTTCCAGGTGGAGGAAGACCTAGTAGGTGGGGCATGCATAGACCGTTATGGGGTGGCCATCCGTCCCGAGACCTTAGAGAGATGCCGAAGGGCGCACGCCGTCCTTTTGGCCGCCGTCGGTGGCCCCCGCTGGGACGACCCCTCCTTGCCCGTCCGCCCAGAGCAGGGGCTTTTAGCCCTGCGCAAGGGGCTGGGTCTCTTCGCCAACCTGCGCCCTGTGAAGGTTTACCCCTTCCTAATAGACTCCTCCCCTCTGCGACCTGAGGTGATAGAGGGAGTAGACTTAGTAGTGGTGCGGGAGCTGACAGGGGGCCTTTACTTTGGCCGGCCCCAACGTCAGTGGCGAAGCCGCCGTGGCCGCCAGGCCGTAGACACCCTCCGCTACTCTGAAGGGGAGATCAGGCGCGTCCTGAGAGTGGCCTTCGAGTTGGCCCGGGCCCGCCGCCACCGCCTCACCAGCGTAGACAAGGCCAATATCTTAGAATCGTCCCGTCTGTGGCGCGCCATCGCCATAGAGATGGCCCAGGAATTCCCCGATGTAGAGCTGAGACACATGCTAGTGGATGCCTGCGCCATGCACCTTTTACGCCGCCCCAAGGACTTCGACGTCATCGTTACCGAGAACATGTTCGGCGACATCCTTACTGATGAGGCCGCCATGCTGGCCGGAGGGCTAGGCATGCTACCATCCGCCAGCCTGGGGCGCCGGAGGCGGGACGGCACCGGCCTGGGCCTCTACGAGCCTGTCCATGGCTCAGCACCTGACATCGCTGGCCAGGGGATAGCTAACCCAGTGGCCATGATCCTTTCAGTGGCCCTTATGCTCCGTCACTCCCTGGCTCTAGCCACCGAGGCCCAGGCGGTGGAAGAAGCCGTAGAGAGGGTGCTCGCCTCGGGCTACCGCACCCCAGAGATCGCCCAGGAGGGCAGAAAGCCAGTAAAGACCCACGAACTGGGAGATCGAATAGCCCAACAGATAATGCAGTACGAAGATAGACCTCTGAAGGCAGGGATGGCCAGAGGATAAGGGGGGTTGCTGATAGAGATGGCAAAGGTAGAACTTTACGACACCACTTTGCGCGACGGCACCCAGATGGAGGGGATAAGCCTATCTGTTGAAGATAAGCTCAAGATCGCCCGCAAGCTGGACGAGCTAGGCGTACATTACATTGAGGGTGGATGGCCCGGCTCTAACCCCAAGGACGCCGAGTTCTTCGTACGGGCCCGTTCCCTAAAGCTAAACAACGCCAAGTTGGCCGCCTTCGGTTCCACACGCCGCGCTGGCACCAAAGCGGACCAGGACCCTAACCTGCGCGCCCTCATCGATGCCGGCACCCCAGTGGTGACCATCGTGGGGAAAGCCCACCTCCGTCACGTCACCGACATCCTGGAGACCACCCCAGAAGAAAACCTGGCCATGATCGCCGACTCCGTCCGCTTCCTTAAGTCCCATGGCCTCACCGTCTTCTTTGACGCCGAACACTATTTCGACGGCTATTTCTATGACCGCCACTATGCCCTCCAGTGCCTTATGGCCGCCGCCAAGGCAGGGGCCGATTGCGTAGTCCTGTGCGATACCAACGGCGGCACCATCACCTCCCAGGTGTACAAGGTGGTAAAGGACACGGTGGAGACGGTGGGGGTGCCTGTAGGGATCCACGCCCACAACGGCGCCGATTTGGCCGTAGCCAATACCCTGGCAGCGGTAGAAGCAGGGGCCCTCCACGTCCAGGGGGCCATCAATGGCTACGGAGACATGTGTGGCAACGCCAACATGATCAGCCTCATCGCCAACCTTCAACTCAAGATGGGCATTCGCCTAGTCACTGATGAGCAGCTGCGCATGCTCACCGAGGTCTCCCGTTTCGTCTCTGAGGTGGCCAACCTCCCCCCCAACCCCCGACAACCGTATGTGGGCTCGGCTGCCTTCGCCCACAAGGCCGGGCTACACGCTGCCGGTGTGGCCAAGGCCCCTTGGTCTTACCAGCACATCGATCCCGCCTTGGTGGGGAACGAGACCCGCTTTTTAGTCTCTGAGCTGTCAGGGAGCCACGGCCTGCTCACCAAGCTACGGGAGCAGGGCCTAGAGGTGGACCGGGAGGAGGCACGCCACCTCCTGGAGAAGGTGAAGATTATGGAGAGCCGGGGCTACCAGTACGAAGGGGCCGAGGCCTCCCTAGAGCTTCTGGCCCGCCGCCATCACCCCAACTATGAGCCGCCCTTTGAGCTGGTGGACTTCATGGTGGTGGAGCGTCGCCACCCTGGCCAGGGGGATAGGGACATGCTTTCAGAGGCCGTAGTAAAGGTAAGGGTGGGGGACGAGATCATCCACACTGCTGCTGAAGGGAACGGACCCGTCAACGCCCTAGACACAGCAGTGCGCAGGGCCCTCGTTCAGTTCTACCCCAGCCTTGAGGCCGTGCGCCTGGTGGACTATAAGGTCCGCATCATAGACCCAGGCCACGGCACCGCCGCCTCCGTCCGCGTCCTCATCGAGTCCACTGACGGCCAAGAGCACTGGACCACGGTGGGCGCATCCACTGACATCATCGAGGCCTCTTGGTTGGCCCTAGCCGATAGCCTGGAATATTGGCTGGTAAAGAGAGGGGCAGGACAAAACCCTGTCTCCAGGCCAGCTTAGTAACATAACTTTACAATAATTTGATTTAGTTGCCCAAGGGCCGGTTCTGTGGTATAAGTTAGTCCTGAGCTGAGGGCCTAACTTCAAGATGGAGGGTTGCCGTGGTTGTGGTGATGAATTTCCCCAAGTGTCAGAAATGTAGCGTTGGCGACCTGGTGCCCTTATCCGATTATGGCGGTCAAGGGGCCGCTGTATACTTTAAGGCCTGGGTATGCACCAATCCCGGTTGCGGCTTCAACATTAAGATCCGCAACGGAGACCTCTTCCTGGAAGAGCCTATAACTAACGGGTCTTCTTATAGCCCACGGCTGCGGTCCTAGGCGCTATAGAGTGCCACAGCCATGGCCCAGGCATCGGCACGTAGTTACCTGGGCGCCCACAAAGGCCTAGGTCCAGCAACTTTACTTATGACCTGGTGGGAACTATGGTCCCGCCGGGAGCTCCTGTGGCACATGACCATCCGGCACCTACGGGGCCAGTACAAGCAGTCCCTTCTGGGATACTCGTGGGCGGTGGTCAATCCCCTGAGCCAGATGCTCATCCTCACCTTCGTCTTCTCCCACCTGGTGCGGATCCAGGCGCCTGGGGTACCCTATTCCCTTTTCCTCCTCATGGGCCTAGTGCCCTGGAACTTCTTCGCCGCCGCCATCTCCTCGGCTACGGGCAGCGTGGTAGGGGCTTCGAGCCTGGTGACGAAGGTGAACTTTCCGCGGGAGATCCTGCCCATAGCGGCCATCCTCACCAAGGTGGTGGACTTGGCCATTGGGCTCCTCATATTGGCGGGCCTTATGGTGTACTTTGGCCATCCCCCGGCCTGGACGGCGGTATGGGTGCCCCTGTTATTTTTCATCCAGCTCCTCTTTACGGTGGGGCTGGCCCTTCCCCTCTCGGCCCTAAACCTATACTTTCACGACGTGAGCTTTCTGGTGGGGGTAGCGTTAGCCCTTTGGTTCTACCTGACGCCGGTGCTTTACCCCTTAGACATGGTGCCCCCTCGTTACGAGTGGCTGTTCGATATAAACCCTCCTTCCCTGTTCATTGAGGCCTATCGTCGGGTGGTCTTGCAGGGTATAAGCCCTGGCCTGGAACGGCTTCTTATGGGGTTGGGCATCTCGATAGTGACCTTTGTGGTGGGGTATTATCTGTTCAAGCGGATGGAGCCTGGCTTTGCAGACAGCATCTGAGGCCATAAGGTTCACCAACGTAACCAAGAGGTACTGGCGCCAGCAGGGTAGAACCCTGCGGGAGCTGGTAGCGGCCCTGCTGGCAGGCCAGTCCTTCTGGGAGCCCTTTTATGCCCTCCAGGGCGTCACCTTCACGGTACGTCAGGGGGAGACGCTGGGCATTATAGGGCGCAACGGCAGCGGCAAGAGCACCATCCTCAAGCTCATAGCTGGGGTGACTTACCCCACCGGCGGCGAAGTATGGGTCAATGGCAGGGTCTCGCCCCTCATCGAGCTGGGAGCAGGCTTCCACCCAGATCTGAGCGGGCGAGAGAACGTCTACATGAACGCCTCCATCTTGGGCATGTCTAACCGGCAGATAAAGGAGCGGTTCGACGATATCGTCTCCTTCGCCGAGCTTTGGGACTTCATAGACATACCCGTTAAGCGCTACTCCTCAGGAATGTATGTACGGCTGGGCTTCTCCGTAGCCGTCCACTGCGACCCCGATATTCTGCTGGTGGACGAAGTGCTGGCAGTAGGTGATTTGGCTTTCCAGGAGAAATGCCTAAAGAGGATGTGCCAATTCCAGGAGCAGGGTACCACCATTGTGTTGGTAAGCCACTCTCTAGACTTGGTGCGCCAGTTCTGCCACCGAGTTATCTGGCTAGATAGGGGACGTATCAGGGCGGAAGGGCCTCCCGAGGTGGTCACCCAAATGTACCACGATGCCCTCCTGGGTTCGCAGGTGGGCGTGGACTCGGCCCCCCCCGAGATACCGCCAGCGCCGATAAAGGGTCAAGATCTCCCTTGACAGACCAACCGCGCTAGAAGGTAGCCTAACCCTCGTGAGATTGCCAAGGGAATCGCTCCAGAGGTGGGGCCTTTGG
>Ga0105160_1000268_pt1 | contig 26080 bp, 22 predicted proteins | sample GXS110809BmetaG_FD_89591 | JGI IMG/M metagenome (GOLD analysis project Ga0105160, IMG submission 89591) | Hot spring microbial communities from Gongxiaoshe hot spring, China to study Microbial Dark Matter (Phase II) - GXS 110809B | ecosystem: Environmental > Aquatic > Thermal springs > Hot...
GACATTTACCAAAAGTTCAAATCGCACCAATGTGGGATTGAAACTAATTACGACGGGTTAACCTCCACAATCGGAGACGCGTTCAAATCGCACCAATGTGGGATTGAAACCGCACCCTCCAAGTGTTGTTTGTGAGTGAAAAATTCCGGTTCAAATCGCACCAATGTGGGATTGAAACGGCACGTAGGGGACGTAGTCTTGATAAATATCATCAAGTTCAAATCGCACCAATGTGGGATTGAAACCTTCAGGCCTTCACCTAAGACCTGCAGTAAGCCCTGTTCAAATCGCACCAATGTGGGATTGAAACTCCTGATCGCATCCCCATGCGTGATGTACAAGTGCGGTTCAAATCGCACCAATGTGGGATTGAAACGCCGAGTTTCGGACACTGGTGAACGGGTTCGCAAAGTTCAAATCGCACCAATGTGGGATTGAAACTGCGTCGCTTGTCAGCGTGCGAAGCGACTGCTCAAAGTTCAAATCGCACCAATGTGGGATTGAAACTGATTGTATCCGCCAGCCGCTCCATGTGGCGCGTGGTTCAAATCGCACCAATGTGGGATTGAAACTTGCTGCCAGGTCATACCACGTTGTGCCATCGGAGTTCAAATCGCACCAATGTGGGATTGAAACTAATTTTCCAGCCCGCCTCCCAGCGCTCGCGGGCCGGGTTCAAATCGCACCAATGTGGGATTGAAACTAATTTTCCAGCCCGCCTCCCAGCGCTCGCGGGCCGGGTTCAAATCGCACCAATGTGGGATTGAAACCCTCGTGATATCGAACATATACTTCGCCTCTTTCGAGTTCAAATCGCACCAATGTGGGATTGAAACGAAGTGTTGTGGACACTCTTTCAGCCGCAACAAAAACGTTCAAATCGCACCAATGTGGGATTGAAACGCAGTTGATACTTTCAGCGGGGTCGTCAAATAGCCCGTTCAAATCGCACCAATGTGGGATTGAAACCGGGTGGCTTGTCATCTGGCGGCGCGGCTCGTCGGGCGTTCAAATCGCACCAATGTGGGATTGAAACAGACGGCTTCTGCTGGCAAGGCGCGCCCCAGTTGCGGTTCAAATCGCACCAATGTGGGATTGAAACTGGGCTGCGTGAGCGCAGGACCCGCGATGGTGGCGTGTTCAAATCGCACCAATGTGGGATTGAAACTTGCTTGATTTGCTTGAGTATTTGCTCCTGGTCTACAGGTTCAAATCGCACCAATGTGGGATTGAAACTTTGCTGCTATTCCACAAGACACGTGGCGGGCATTCGTTCAAATCGCACCAATGTGGGATTGAAACGAGGAACTCGAACGCACGCACAACGACAGAAAACACGTTCAAATCGCACCAATGTGGGATTGAAACTGCTGTAGCTCATGATGACGCTGTTGACGCACTCGGTTCAAATCGCACCAATGTGGGATTGAAACTCGAGCCGGCGAGTGTGTAGCTGTTTCCTGCTTCGTCCGTTCAAATCGCACCAATGTGGGATTGAAACCCCCGTCGCTGATCACGGGGAGGCCCGAAAAATCACGTTCAAATCGCACCAATGTGGGATTGAAACAGGATTCGAGACCAATCAATCATCTCCATCCCCCCAAGTTCAAATCGCACCAATGTGGGATTGAAACGGGTCCTCCCCGGAATAGACGTAGACCTGGGCCTCGCGTTCAAATCGCACCAATGTGGGATTGAAACTTGGCTTCTACGTGCTGAAGGACACGATTGAGGACAGGTTCAAATCGCACCAATGTGGGATTGAAACGCTTCGTCTCTGTTGAAACGCTGATTGAGTACTCGGTTCAAATCGCACCAATGTGGGATTGAAACGCAGCACCATCGTACTGCGGCAAGATTGTTGAATTGAGTTCAAATCGCACCAATGTGGGATTGAAACGCAAGCTGGAAACACGTTCAATCGCAGGAATGAGCAGTTCAAATCGCACCAATGTGGGATTGAAACCCGCAAGCGTGTCACGCGAACCGCTGTGGAATTCACGGTTCAAATCGCACCAATGTGGGATTGAAACGAGCGTCGTGATTGCAGTGACGTACTGCAAGCCCTGTTCAAATCGCACCAATGTGGGATTGAAACTTCGGGGGGCGCAGGCGAGGCAATAGTACTCAGTAAACGTTCAAATCGCACCAATGTGGGATTGAAACTCGCAAGAGCGAGCGCAAGCGCTGAAAGCTCGACAACGTTCAAATCGCACCAATGTGGGATTGAAACTGCCTTGCCGAGGAGCGCGAGGCGCAAGAGAGGGCGGTTCAAATCGCACCAATGTGGGATTGAAACCCGCACACAAAGCACTTTGTGTGCGGCCAGTTATGGGTTCAAATCGCACCAATGTGGGATTGAAACATGTCATCAAGGGTGCCAGCTCCCAGCCGCAGCGGGTTCAAATCGCACCAATGTGGGATTGAAACCTCGCGGACTAGGCGGAGTCGAGCTGCCTGTAGTCGTTCAAATCGCACCAATGTGGGATTGAAACTTCACTTGTATGGCTGTGATAGAGTTGCCGTCACCGTTCAAATCGCACCAATGTGGGATTGAAACCGCTGAGCGCGCGCTTCTCGACTGCGAATACCGCCGTTCAAATCGCACCAATGTGGGATTGAAACGTCGAAGTGGGCCGGCGGGGAACACATCGTCAATGTGAGTTCAAATCGCACCAATGTGGGATTGAAACGGGGGCCCCCGGGCGTGGGGAAGACGGCGGCGGTCGTTCAAATCGCACCAATGTGGGATTGAAACAACCCCGTCAGAGCGGAGAACCACAACTACCTCTCGTTCAAATCGCACCAATGTGGGATTGAAACCCATGCGTCGTGCTGCTCAAGAACGGGCGATGCGGGGTTCAAATCGCACCAATGTGGGATTGAAACGCGCAATAAGTAAACGTATCACAGAGAGGACCAGAGTTCAAATCGCACCAATGTGGGATTGAAACTCGCGCTCACAAATTTGTCGTACTTCTCCTGCAGCTGTTCAAATCGCACCAATGTGGGATTGAAACTATTCCGGGAGGCACAAGGTAGTAATAGTGGAAACCTGTTCAAATCGCACCAATGTGGGATTGAAACGCCGCTCAGGCGGAGCAACAAATCGAGGCGTTCTGCGGTTCAAATCGCACCAATGTGGGATTGAAACCTTTAGGGGACGGAGCGCCATGAGAACTGGGAACCAGGTTCAAATCGCACCAATGTGGGATTGAAACTGTGCAGCGCTTTGCCGTCAGCTTCTGCCTCGACACTGAGTTCAAATCGCACCAATGTGGGATTGAAACCTGAGCCGAGAGAGCAGGAGTTAATGCCAGAAGCAGAGTTCAAATCGCACCAATGTGGGATTGAAACAGGAAGGTGCTAGCTTCAGATGGACTTACGTACACCCTGGTTCAAATCGCACCAATGTGGGATTGAAACCGGCCTGTGACGAGAGATGCCCGCCCCGTGGTGGCGGTTCAAATCGCACCAATGTGGGATTGAAACCGTCGGCACAGACATTCCAGGGCCCCGGTTCCGCCCCCGTTCAAATCGCACCAATGTGGGATTGAAACTTTCAATGTTGATAATAAATGAAACGGGGGCCGGGGTTCAAATCGCACCAATGTGGGATTGAAACGAGGCTGCGCTAAGCAGCTTCGCCCAGTCAAACATCGTTCAAATCGCACCAATGTGGGATTGAAAGTTCTCCCACGGGGATGAGGGCATGCGTTGGAATGTATCCTGAGTGCCCCGAACAATATTCCGGGGGGATCAACGAAAATGCCGACATCATCGTCGTAACCGCCACGTCCAACAACAGGGGCATCGTCTGTACCGGCACCTCAGGCAGAGTTGAAGCTCATCCCGGACCACGCTTGATGGGAGTTTCCCCATCACGTAGGTGAACGCTGTTCACCTTCTCTGACCGCCTGAAAGCGGTTCTGCTGTCCAATCCCCCGGATTGGCAAAGTTGCCTCTCCCCTCAGGGAAAGGCAAAGGATCGTGCAGGTATAAGCACACGAGGTCTGCTACGATGGTAAGTGCATCCATCACGGTACAGCGATGGACATCGCCTTTTTCATGAACCTCGACGGGATGATGGCTGCATTCACAAAGCCCCGTCGGGCAGCGGAAGAGGTCTATAGCATAGCACTCTCACCGGTTCCATTCCAGTTTCTGGAGGATCCTCCGGTGAAGTTCAGGGAAGCCGACTACTGCTTGGATCTCAAGGATATGCTGCCGCTCCCTGAAGCATGGGTGCTTGTGCTTCCACAGATGTTCCCCTGGAAGCTCTGGGGGTACTGCCTTGTGGATGTCGTGCTGCCGGGCGAGGACATCGATTGGCAGTCCATCGCACAGCGCGCAGCTACCTACCTCTCCCTGGAGGATGTCGGCGCAGTTCGGCTCGGTCCGCTCCCCAACATCGTAAGGGCATCCCTGTACTTTGGGGATCTGGCCGATGACGGGGTGTCGGAGTTCGCCTCCATCACGCCTCCGGTCCAGCTTGAGGTTTATCTGTCGCTCGACTCGAAGTGGGTAGCCTTCCTCGAGGCAAGCACGAGGATGTTCGCATTCATCTTCCCCGTGCTGGACAGTTCCGACGTGCCAGCACTTCCTAATCCAGTATGCTTGCTTCCTGCCCTCGAGAGCGAGCCGGGCGTCCTGTGTGCGATCCAGACCATCAGGGCAATGCCATGAAACACCGCGAGCTTGTCTTCTCCCGTAGGTCGCCCCGGGCAGCTGCCGGGGGCATTGAGACGGTACTGCTCGCCGAGCGAGGGGCGGTCTGCCTCCACCAAGGCACACGCTGTACACGGAGCCGGGCAGATCCCCGAATGGACCGGCAGTGGCGTACTACACTGTCTGGGAAGAGGGATCGCCGGAGCATTGCTTTGCCGACGGCTTGCGGGTCTTGCTCCCGCAAAGACTGTGTCGAACGCTGGTGATGGACAACAGAACGGAGGAAGGCAATGTTTGATTGGTCGAAACTATTGGCCGCCGCTCAAGGCAGGACAGACAGGGTCGCGGAACATCTGCAATTCTTGATACAGGTCTGCTCGGGGCGAGAACCCGATAAGATTCCACTTGACGATCTGACGGAGGAAGAAGCCCAGCGCCTGCGCCGTCTTGCGGCTCGGGCAGAGATGGCATACCCCCAGTTACAAGGGAAGCTGTTGCCCCTTGTTGACAAGTATCTGTCCATCTGACCAAGAGGTTTGTCCAAAACCGGCAGAGCACGGGCTTACTATACGAGGCGGGGTCAGTGCTGGTGGTCCAAGCACGAGCGACCGCTGCTGCACGGGTGTCTCCGGACAGGCAATGAGATTGGGGCTGCGGTTTCCGAGCGGTGGAACTCGACTGGTAAGTTGTTCAGTTTCGTACTTTTGCTTCTGGCTGTGAATCATCGGCGGCGGGATTCAATGAGAACCCCCTTGATGCCTGGTGAATCCATCGTGCGGGAAGGTCTTGCCAACCTCCAGCGGGGTATCGAAACAGTTGGAGGGAAGCTCTACCTTACGACCAAACGACTCATCTTCGAACCACACGCCTTCAATATCCAGCGCAGCGTACTTGTCATCCCCTTGGAAGAGGTCCGTGAGCTTCGTCCCTGCTGGACACGCTTCCTCAACCTCCTGCCCGTGACGCCGAACTCTCTCGCTGTCATGACTACCGATGGCGGGGAGTACCGCTTCGTCGTTTGGCGTCGTTACGAATGGAAGGAAGCCATTGAGCGCCAAGTTGCCATGCGGTAGCTGTCGGAGCAGCCCTCGAACATCCTCCTGCCTAAAGAAGTCCGACGGGAAGGGCGTACTGTGCGCCCGTTCAAATCCCAATGGAGGGTTGGAACGGAATGCTCCTCGGCGGAGACGTGCGGATCTCCCGTTACCCCTACACGTCCCGCGATAGCCGCGGAGGAGCCATGTGGTACCACAATGGCGCTTGCGTAATTTTGGGAGACTTTTTAGCTCACGGCATGTATCCATGCCGCCCCTGGTAGCAGTTGGAGGGATTGCTCTTCTCGCCTATCTCCTGGGAGGGTTCCCAACGGCGCTGCTCCTCGGGCGTCTCTTCTTCGGGGTAGACATCCGAGAGCACGGTAGCGGGAACGTTGGGAGTACGAATGCCCTGCGAGTCTTCGGGTGGCAATGGGGCATCGTTGTTCAAATCGTGGATATCCTCAAAGGGGTTGTGGCAGTGGCGTTGCTCCCAGTACTGCTTCCTCTCACCGGGGAAGGTGCTGAAACTGCGCGTGTACTTGCGGGCGTAGCAGCTGTTGCAGGGCACTGCTGGTCTCCCTGGGCAGGGTTCCGAGGTGGGAAAGGCGTCAATACTGCTGCCGGGGTTCTGGCGGTGCTGGCACCGGTGGAGTTGCTCTTTGGGATTGGAGGCTTTACGCTTGCACTCCTGAGCTCGGGATACGTCTCGGTCGGCTCGCTGACGGCAGCTCTCGTTGTCCCTCCCGCCTTGCTTCTCCGGTTAGGCTCTGCAGCGGGGCAATCCCCAGTGTTCTGGGGCGCACTGGCTCTTGCTGCTATTGTCATTGTGCGTCATCGGGCGAACCTAAAGCGGCTGCTCCAAGGGAGGGAACACCGCTTCGATGCTGTCTGGCTCCTGGGGCGCCTACGCCGGAAGCAAAACTCGATGCTGCAATGAGAATTGCCATTCTGGGAGCGGGAAGTTGGGGCACAGCGCTCGGCATTCTGCTGGCACGCCAAGGACATGAGGTCAGGCTCTGGGCACGGACGGCAGCGCGTGCCCAGGCTCTCCACCGCGAACGGCGCCATCCGCGCTTCCCGCAGACACGCTTCCCCGATGGACTCAGTGTTTCGCACGACCCCACGCTCACCGAAGACGCTCACCTCATCTTCCTGGCAATCCCAACGCAGCACATCCGCGAGACTTTCCGTGTGCACCGCTTTCCTCTCGCGGCGCCTCTGGTCAACACGGCGAAGGGCATTGAGCGGGGAACGCTCCTTCGGGTTTCCGAGCTCTTGCGAGAAATTGCCGCCATCGAGCCTGAGCATTACGCCGTGCTCAGTGGTCCGAGCCACGCCGAAGAGGTTGTTGCCGGACTCCCAACCGCTGTCGTCGTTGCGTCGCAATCCCCAGAGTTGGCACGCTGGGTCCAGCGGGTGATGAGCAGCTCCGCATTCCGGGTCTACACCTCCTCGGACGTTGTCGGGGTTGAGCTCGGCGGGGCGCTCAAAAACGTCATTGCTATCGCTGCCGGGATTGTCGATGGGCTCGGACTAGGGCACAATGCGAAGGCAGCCCTTATCACCCGGGGGCTGGCAGAGATACAGCGCCTGGGCTGGGCTCTGGGAGCCGATCCGAAGACGTTCGCCGGACTCTCCGGACTGGGCGACCTCGTGGTAACCTGCACCAGTCCATACAGCCGTAACCGTTCCGTCGGAGAACGACTGGCGTGCGGAGAACGCCTCGAACAGATCCTCAGCACGATGTCTATGGTTGCCGAAGGGATTCCCACCACGGAAGCAGCCTACGCGTTGAGCCAGCGCACAGGGGTGGAGATGCCGATCACCACGCAAATGCACGCCGTACTCTTTACCGGGAAAGCGCCCCAGCAGGCTCTCACCGAGCTGCTCCTCCGCGAGGCAAAAGCTGAGTACTGGTGGTACCAGACAGGGAGCATGCCATGATGGAGAGCCTTCCCTTCCTGGAGCGTGTTCGGACAACAGACTGGCTGATGGCACCTCCGAAGGTTGCCACGCAGCTGAGCAAATTCCTGGAAAGCGAGCGGGCACACTGGCAAGAAATCGCCCAGCTCATCGAAGCTGAGCCTGCCATTGCTGCCCGCATCTTGAAGCTGGTCAATTCCCCCTTCTACGGGCTGCAAGTCCCCGTTACCTCAATCCCGCAGGCACTGGTGTTCTTGGGTTCCATCGCTGTCTCCTCGATCGCCATGGCAGTAGTGGTTTTCAGCCGGATGATGCTCAAAAGCCAGCCCGAGGCGGTCGAGCAGCTCCAGCAGTTCTGGTGGCATTCCGCCTGCACGGCGTTCGTCGCCAAAGCGCTGATGCGCTCCCTAGACCCTTCGCTTATCGAGCAGGTCTTCACAGCTGGACTTCTCCACGACATTGGCAAACTGCTGATGATTCAGCTGGCTCTACCCCAATACCGGGAGCTCGAACAACGCCTTGCTGCCGGAGAGGCGGAACACGACGCCGAGCGTGCGCTCTTCGGGACTACGCATGAGGAAGCCGGAGCACTCCTGGGACAGCGCTGGCACTTCCCCGAAGTCATCCAGATGGTGATTCGCTACCATTCTCAGCCGCAGCAGGCACCGGAGTTCCAGCTCCAGACCGCCGTTGTGCGCATCGCTGACTTGCTCTGTGAGCTCTGGGGCGCTGGAATAGGCGAGGGCATCCAGCGTCTGATTCTCACCGAAGAACCCGCTTGGGGTCTGTTGGCATCCCGCTTCCCAGAGTTTTCCAGCATGGATGTTGCTGCCTTCACGCTCAATATCGAGCAGCATTTCTACGACGCCGCGACGATGTTGCAGACACTGGTCTCCAGCGAGTAATGCACCCAGTGCTCATCAAGATCGGACCCATCACTGTCTACAGCTTCGGGGCAATGGTAGCCATTGCCTTCTTGGTTGCCTACTGGCTCTCGGCAGCGGAATTCCGGCGCCGGGGTCTTCCGAAGCCGAAGGACCTTGCGTCCTCACTGCTGCTATTAGCCTTCGTTGGGGGACTACTCGGGGCAAAGCTCTTCCATCTTTTGGAGCATCCGGAGGAATTCCTTGCCGATCCCCTCGGAGCGCTTTTCCACCCGGCGGGGCTGACATTCCACGGCGGATTCATCGTGGCAGCACTCGCGTTCATCATCTACTTACGGCGGCGGAAGCTGCCTCTCTGGCACGTAGCCGATGCTATTGCACCGGCGCTCATCCTGGCGTATGGGATCGGGCGCATCGGCTGCCACCTTGCCGGCGATGGGGACTACGGCATCCCGACCGACCTCCCCTGGGCGGTGACGTATCCCAACGGCACAGTCCCTACGCTGGCACGGCTCAATCCGGAGCTGCGGCAGAAATACGAAGAGCTCTTCCCCGGGCGTCCAGTGCCGGAGGATATCCCAGTCCATCCGACCCCGATTTACGAATTCCTCGCCTCTGTGGGCATATTCACGGTGCTCTGGAGCCTGCGGAAGAGGGCACGCGCCCCGGGATGGCTCTTTGGACTGTACCTGGTGCTGGCAGGCTTAGAGCGCTTTCTGGTGGAATTCATCCGCCTCAACCCCACATACTGGGGGCTAACACAAGCGCAGTGGGTGTCGCTGCTCGCCCTCGGGATTGGACTCTGGCTTCTGCTTCGCCGCGCGTTCAGTACTTCCGCTCAACGGGTTGGTAGCGCGTGATGCGCACGGGCTTGTAGAAAATGCGCGGCAGGGCACCGTCGCGATCGCGAACAACCAGCGTGTGTTTGAGCCAATTGACATCATCCCGCTGCGGGTAGTCTTCGCGAGCGTGTGCGCCGCGGGTCTCCGTCCGGTTGAGCGCACTGTAGGTAATGGCTTCAGCGACATCGAGGAGGTTTTCCAGCTCCAGCGCCTCGACCAGCTCGGTGTTGAATTGGTGCCCGGTATCATCGAGCCGAACTCGGGCATAGCGTTCCCGGAGGTCTGCCAGGATACGGGTCATTTCCTCCATGCCCTGTCCGGTGCGGAAGACGCCGACGTACTCCATCATCGCCTTCTGGAGTGTCTTCCGCAAGGGAGCCAGCCGTTCGTGACCACTGCCGGAACGCAGCCGTTCGATGCGCTGGCGGGAGAAATCCAGCACGTCGTTGGGGAGCGCCTCCCAGGCTGCTCCCGCCTGCAAGTACTCCATGATTGCCTTTCCGGCGCGGCGCCCAAAGACAATGAGGTCCAGCAGCGAGTTCGTCCCCAGGCGATTGGCACCGTGGACGGAGACACAGGCAACTTCCCCAGCCGCCCACAGACCGCGCAACACCGTGTTGTGCTCATCGATGACCACGCGCCCGTCCACATCCGTGGGAATACCGCCCATGGCGTAGTGAACGGTAGGCTGCACCGGAATCCACTCCCGCTTGGGGTCGACGCCCAGATACATCTGGGCAAAGCCAGTGATTTCCGGGAGTTTCTCCCGAAGGACCTGCTCGGGCAGATGCGTCAAATCGAGCCCAACGTAGAAGGTTCCGTCCCGTGCTTCAATGCCACGCCCTTCACGGATTTCCGTGATAATAGCCCGGCTGACCAGATCGCGGGGCGCCAGGTCCTTGACCGTCGGGGCGTAGCGCTCCATGAAAGGCTCCCCGAGCCGGTTCCGGAGAATGCCGCCTTCGCCCCGCGCTGCCTCCGAGATGAGCACCCCGAGCTTCCAGAGCCCCGTGGGATGGAACTGCACAAACTCCATATCCTCCAGCGGGATGCCGCGGCGATAGACCACCGCCATTCCATCGCCCGTCCCAGCGTGAGCGTTCGAGGTCACTTGGTAGACCCGCCCATAGCCACCGGTTGCAAACAGCACAGCCTTCGCATGGAAGACATGGAGTTCGCCACTCCGGATATCGAGCGCCACCACACCCCGGCAGGAGCCATCCTGCACGATGACATCGGTGACGAAGAACTCCGCGAAGAAGCGGACGTTGTTCTTGAGGGCGTTCTCGTAGAGCGTGTGGAGCATTGCATGCCCGGTGCGGTCTGCCGAGTAACAGGCACGACGGACGGGGATACGCCTGGAATCTGGATCGGCGGGATTTTCCGGCTTCGTATGCCCACCGAAGCGACGCTGGGCAATCTTGCCATCGGGGCGCCGGGAAAAGGGCATCCCCATGTGCTCCAGCTCAATAATGGCGCGGATGGCGTCCTGGCACATCAGCTCGATGGCATCCTGGTCGCCTAGGAAATCCGAGCCTTTGACCGTATCGTAGGCGTGCCACTCCCAGGAATCCTCCTCCTCATTGCCCAACGCGGCGCAGACCCCGCCCTGCGCCGCACCGGTGTGTGACCGCAGAGGATGCACCTTGCTGAGCACCGCACACGTGTACGGCGGTTTGATCTCTACCGCCGCCCGCAGCCCCGCCCCACCCGAGCCGACGATGACCACATCAACCCTATGGACCTGCATGACCGATGGCTTCCTTCACCCATTCGACATGCTCACGGCGTATGCTTCCATTGGTGGACGCTCAACACCGTATCGAAGCCCAAATACGTAAAGTACAGCGCTGCGGCAATGACCCCCACCATGATACCCCCGAGCAGCGCCCGCGGCAGCTTATAGTCCCGCAAGATGTTGTATAGCCCCTGTACCCCGTGGTAGAAGCCCAGCAGCACGAAGCCCAAGTACCAAAACTGGAACAGCGGGTTGCTCAGGCGCTCAACCGATGCGGCAAAGCTGTGCCCAGCCGCTTCGGTCCAATGCACCGTCAGGTAATGCCCAATGGTAAACACAACGAGCAGAATCCCGCTGATACGCTGCCAATACCACGCGTATGCCGACCACCGCGTCTTCATGGCTCTTGGTACCCCGGTTAGACAGCGAACGGGTCAAAGAAAATCAGCACACCCATGCCGAGAACGGCGAGCACGCCGACCACATAGACCCAGCGCAGGAGCGCTCGCTGACGCCATGCCCCCTGCTGGGAAAAGTCCACCACAACGATCCGAATCCCATTGAGAGCGTGGAAGAGCACCACCGCAAAGAGCAGCCATTCGGCAACCTTGAACACAGGAGTTGTAAAGAGCTCCATCTCCGCTTGAAACGCCTGGTGCCCCTTGACCAGACTCCGCAATGCCCAGATGTGCACGAAGAGATACCCCAAGAGTGCCAGCCCCGTGACTCGATGGAGCACCCAGGCAACCGACCCGGCATGCCAGCGGTAGCGGCGTAGTGTCTGCCACCACGTCCGTATGGGAGAGCGTGCCTGTTCGTACGCCATCGTGGCTTCTCCCTGCTTTGTTCGCCAGTGGGAGACAAACTTACAAGTTCTGAGGCAGTTGCTTTCGCAACCCCTGTCATCCCCTGCCTGCCCTCGAAGCGCCGTAGCTTCCTAACTTTGCGGGAAGTCCCTCAACCCAGGGTAGGGAGAATGCCCGTATGCAGGACGGTTCTCTCTGTTGGCTGCCAGCTTGCAGCGCTGTTCTTCCTCCTGCCTTCCGCCGTGCTGTCCAGACCTCGTGCTGCCGAACAGGACACAGGGCGCCTGTACCGCCTTTCCCCGGTTTCCGTCATCGCTCTTCGAACTCCCGCGCTGCTCGACATTCCGTATGCGCTCTCCCTGCCTGACACGGGGAGTGCACCCTTTCGCCGAAGCTATGGGGTTGAAGAGCTACTGGGATTCGTGCCCGGCGTTTTCGTGCAATCTCGCTCTGGGAGCAGTGATCTCCGGATCGTCGTCCGCGGCTTCGGTGCCCGGGGAGCCGGCGACCGTTCCAATAATGGGACAACCCGCGGCATCCGCATTCTCTTAGACGGTGTCCCCTTGACGGAGCCCGACGGACGGACAGCGCTCGATCTCCTGGAGCCGGCGGCGTTGAGCGACGGAGCGATTCTGCGCTCGAATGCAACCCTGCTCTGGGGGAATGCCAGCGGTGGCATTCTGGCTTTCCGCACGCTCCCGCGGCAACTGCAGCAACGCCTTGTGCTGGCAGCTTCCTCCGGGAGCTTCGGCTATCGGAAGCTCTTCCTCCAGCTCGTGCCACCGCACTCCACAGGAACGCTCCAGGCACTGGTCTCCTATACGGCTTCGCGCGGTTGGCGCCAGCACAGCGACGCCGAGCGCCTCTGGGCAGGGCTTGGTCTGAGCTCCTCGCTGGGACCCTCAACAACCCTGGAATGGACCGTGGCAGCAACGCACAATCGCTTCGCCATCCCCGGTCCGCTCGATTGGGAAACCTTCCAGCAGAACCCCGAGGCAGCAAATCCAACCTACCAGAGCCAGCAGGCACGGCGCCAGAACACCCTTGCCCTCCTGAGCCTCACCTTGCAGACGATCTCCGGGGAAAACCAGCTGCTGCAGCTGACTCTCTTCACCCAGCCGAAGTTCCTGGTCCGTTCAGAACGGGGCACGTACCGGGAGTTCTCCCGCGTACACGCTGGCGCAAGCGCCCTCTTCTACCGCAGTTGGGCTGTCAGACCGCTGGAGCTTACGCTCACGCTCGGTGGGGACGCCGCCCTGCAAGATGGACCCGCACTCTTCTACCGCCTCACTCCGAGCGGCGGGCGGGATAGCACGCTGCTTCAGAACAAACGCGAGGCAGCACTTTCTGCCGGCAGTTTCCTCCGGCTCACCGCCCACGTCGCGCACCGCCTGACACTATGGGCAGGCACACGCCTGGAGTGGCTCCAGTACCGCCTCATCGATGCTCTGCGTCCTTCGCTCTCGGCAGTGCATCCTTTCCAGCAGCTCCTCCCCAGCTTCGGGCTGAGCTACCGTTTCTCCGACGCACACAGCTTCTCCATCCACCTCAGCTCCGGCTGGGAAGTCCCAGCATACAACGAGATCGATCCGCCCCCGACCCAGAGTGGGCAAGGCATCAATCCGGAACTGCGCGCCATGGAATCCTGGACCCTCGAGCTTGGCAGCCGGCACCGGTTTCTGCCCAGAGGTGGAATACTCCGGGCAGTCGAGACCGAGATTACCCTCTTTGGCATTGACTCCCGCAATGAGCTGGTCCCATACGGCAACGGACGCTTCTACCTCAACGCTGCTCGCAGTCGCCGGTTCGGGATGGAGCTGCGCTGGAGCCTCGCCCTCGCTGGGGGCTTGAACCTGCAACAGGCTCTCACCCTTGCCTCGATGCGCTACCGGCACTACCGCATTGACTCGAGCTACTTCGGCTCCCCAGGAACAGCCGATTTCTCTGGCAATGCCATCCCAGGCGTTCCTGCGTTCGTGACGTCTATTCGGCTGCAGTACACCCCGAGCTGGCTTCCCGCCGTTGCAGAGCTGGAGTTCCACTCCGTTGGGCGCACGTATGCCGACGACGCCAATACGGTCCCCGTCCCCGGGTACGTTCTCTGGAATCTGGCTCTGCGCTGGAACCAGCCATGGCGTGCGTTCGGAGGTGAAGTCATCCCCTGGCTCAGCCTACAGAATCTGGCAAATCGGCGCTACGTCGGCTCGCTCTACATCAATCCCGACCGTGATGCTCAGGGGCGAGCGCTCTTTGCGGAGCCGGGGCTCCCGCGGTCGCTCGTTGCCGGAGTTCAGCTCCGCCTAGGGAGGTGACTTCTCGGCGTGAACCACGCAGCGGGACACCCCAGCAGGGACAGCTTCATGCCCGCTGGGGGTATGGGACGTTCTTACGGCGAAAGAGGAAGGAAATGGGCACCCCCTCGAAGTCGAAATGCTCCCGGAGAGCATTTTCCAGGAAGCGCTTGTACGAATCGGGGATCAGCTCCGGATGGTTGCAGAAAAAGACAAACAGCGGGGGCTCGGTCCGGACCTGGGTGACGTAATTGATCCGCAGCTCCTTGCCCTGAACCGCCGGCGGTGGGGTCTGCTGGATGATGGGCAGCAAGACGCGGTTCAACTGCCCTGTGGGGATCCGTTGCTTACGCCGTTGGGCAATCTGCTGAGCGACCTCCAGCACCTTCGTGACGCGCTGCCGGGTGAGTGCCGAGACGAAAAGCACCGGGATGAAGGGGAACATCGGGAGTTCTTCCCGTACCTTCTGCCGGTACCAGTCGGCGGTGGTTTCATCTTTCTGCACCAGGTCCCACTTGTTGAAAACCAGCATGACACCTTTGCGGGCTTCCACCACGTCGGCGACGATGTGCTTATCCTGCTCGCGTAGCCCATCGTAGGCATCCACAACGACGGCAGCAACGTCGCAGCGCTCGAGCGCTCGGAGAGTACGCAACACGCTGTAGAGCTCGATATTTTCCCGGATATGGCTCCGCCGCCGCAAGCCCGCTGTATCAACGAGCAAGAATTCCTCGCCGTAGTAGCGCACGGTTGTATCCACCGCATCGCGGGTGGTCCCGGGGATCGGCGTCACGATCACCTGCGGGCGCCCCAGGAGTGCATTGACCAGACTGGATTTGCCCACGTTGGGACGTCCGACAATTGCGAGCCGCACCTTCGGAGCCGCTTCAGCCGGCGGCGCAGCAGGCAGAACCGCCACCAGCGCATCCAAGAGCTCCCCGAGACCGCGCCCACTGGCGGCAGCAATCGGGTACGGGGTTCCCAGCCCAAGCCGGTAGAATTCCGCCGCGGCGCTATCCCACTGGGACGTATCGCACTTGTTGACCACCACGAAGACGGGCTTCTGTGCTGTGCGCAGCAGTGCTGCCAGCTCGACATCGATAGGCGTCACGCCGTCGCGCCCATCGACCACGAAGAGAATGGCATCGGCTTCTTCGATAGCTAAGGCGGTCTGTTCTCGCACTGCTTGGGCAAGCACATCCTGGCTTTCGGGGACCCACCCGCCGGTATCGACGACCGTGAAATGCTTGCCTGCCCACTCCGCTTGCCCGTAGAGGCGGTCGCGGGTCACCCCCGGGGTTGCCTCAACGATAGCACGCCGTTGGCGGATGAGGCGGTTGAAGAGGGTTGATTTCCCGACGTTCGGACGTCCAACGATAGCAACCACGCTCATCCCACCGCCTGCAAGAGGCGCTCCACCAACATCACGGGGGTCACATTGTCGGCTTCCGCAGCGAAATTCAGCACGAGTCGGTGACGCAACACCGGCAGCGCAACCGCCCGGACATCCTCCACCGATGGTGTGGGGCGCCCGTGGAGGGCTGCCCGTGCCTTTGCCCCCAGCACCAGGTACTGCGACGCCCGGGGACCAGCACCATAGCGCAGGTACTCCCGCACGAGCGGCAGCACACCGTTTTGCGGGCGCGTTGCCCGAGCCAGGCGAACGGCGTACTCCACCACCTGATCCGCCACCGGGATCCGGCGCACCAAATGCTGGTACTCGATGATCTCCGCCGCCGTCAACACCGGCTCCACCTCCGGCTCTACATCTACCGTCGTGCGCTGCACGATCTCCACCTCCTCTTGGAAGCTGGGGTAGTCAATCCACAGGTTGAACATGAAGCGGTCCAACTGCGCCTCAGGCAGCGGGTAAGTCCCCTCCTGCTCAATGGGGTTCTGCGTTGCCAACACGAAGAAAGGCTCCTCCAAGCGATAGGTCACCCCGGCAGCCGTGACGCTATACTCCTGCATGGCTTCCAGCAGCGCCGCCTGAGTCTTCGGCGGGGTCCGGTTGATTTCATCCGCCAGAACGATGTTGGCAAAGATTGGACCGCGGACGAAGCGGAAGCGCTTCTCCCCGGTGGCGAGATTCTCCTCCAAGATCTCCGTCCCGGTAATATCGCTGGGCATCAAGTCCGGGGTGAATTGGATACGGCTGAACTTGAGCGCCAACGTCCGCGCCAGGGTGCGAATCAACAGCGTCTTTGCCAGTCCAGGAACCCCAATGATGAGGCAATGCCCGCGGGCAAAGAGCGCAATCAGCAGCTGTTCCACAATGGTGTCCTGCCCGACGATGACGCGGGCAAGCTGTTGCCGAACCTGCTGGATAGCTTCGGCAAAGCGTTCCAGGCGTTCCAGATCACTGCTCATTGCTTGCTTTTCTCTTCCCGTACCGCTGTGCAAAGACGCCAAATGCGGGGCAAAATTGGTGTCCCTGCGGGGAATGGCTCATTCTGCGCCTGCAGCCACTTTCCCTAATTTTGCCGCCACCGTGCAGGTGGTCTCAACAGGTGCCTCGAACATGAATTACCATCGCTGCGATGTTGTGGTCATCGGTGCTGGACCCGGTGGCTACGTTGCTGCTATCCGTGCCGCGCAGCTGAAGCTGCGCACCATCTGTGTCGAACGCGATCGCCTCGGTGGCATCTGCCTCAACTGGGGCTGCATTCCGACGAAAGCCCTGCTGAAAAGCGCCGAGCAGATGCACTTCCTCAAGCATGCCGCAGACTTCGGGTTTGAGATCGGGCAATACAGAGCGAACTTCCCCCAGATTATCGAGCGCAGCCGTAAGGTCGCCGAGCGCATGTCGAACGGGATTGCGTACCTGTTCCGCAAGTACGGAGTTCAGCACCTCCAGGGGACAGCCTCCATTGCCGATATCGGCAGTGTTGAAGTCCGGGACAGCCAAGGCACGCTGACCGACCGCATTGAGTGCCGCCACATCATCGTGGCAACCGGCGCACGCCCACGCATGATTGCCGGCATCGAGGTTGACCGGGAGCGCATCCTGACCAGCACCGAAGCGATGCTCCTGCCCGAACCCCCGGAATCGCTCATCATCATCGGTGCGGGCGCCATCGGGGTAGAGTTCGCTTACTTCTACAACGCCTTCGGCACCAGCGTGACCCTCATCGAGATGATGCCCCGCATTGTGCCCAATGAAGACGAGGAGATCTCCCGGGAGCTGGAGCGTCACTTCAAGAAGGAGGGCATCCGGATTTTGACCTCTACGAAGGTTGTCGCTGCCAAGCGGAAGGGCAAAGGCGTTGCGGTCACTATCGAGCGCGCCGATGGAACCCAGGAAACGCTCACTGCCGCCATGGCACTCAATGCTGTTGGAGTCCAGGGCAATGTCGAAGACATCGGGCTGGAACGGCTCGGGGTTGCTCTCCAGCGGGGCTTCATCAAGGTGGATGAGTACCTGCGCACCAACGTTCCCGGCATTTACGCCATCGGGGATGTTGCCGGTCCGCCGTGGCTGGCGCACAAAGCCTCTGCCGAGGGGATCGTGTGCGTTGAAGCCATTGCTGGGCACAATCCGCACCCGGTCAACTACGCGAACATCCCCGCCTGCACATACTGCCAACCGCAGATTGCCAGCATCGGCATGACCGAACAGCAGGCACGCGAGGCAGGCTATGAGCTGCGCATCGGCAAATTCCCCTTCTCTGCCAGTGGAAAAGCCTGGGGAATTGGCGAACCCCGCGGTTTTGTCAAGCTCATCTTCGATGCCCGCTACGGTGAGCTGCTCGGTGCCCACATGATCGGTCCGGACGTCACGGAGCTGATCGCCGAAGTTGGCGTTGCCCGCACGCTGGAAGCCACCGCACGCACGATTTTCCGTACAATCCATGCCCATCCAACCCTGAGTGAAGCCGTCGCCGAAGCCGCCGCCGTTGCCTACGACGAAGCGGTCAACTTCTAATCCGTCGGACAACCCGGAGCTGGTCATGCGCCTCATCGGAATCCTCTTCGGTATGGAGCAGAGCTTCCCCCCTGCACTGGTAGAGACCATCAACAGCATGGGGGTGGAGGACGTCTCGGCAGAGTTCGTCAAAATCGGTGGCGTCCGGCTCGATGAGGTCCTCCGCTACGATGTCATCTTGGACCGCATCTCGCACGATATCCCCTTCTACCGCTCTGTGCTCAAGGTGGCCACCCTCGGCGGCACCCGCGTGGTCAACAATCCCTTCTGGTGGAGCGCCGATGACAAATTCTTCGGCTACGCTCTGGCTGCCCGACTGGGCATCCCTACTCCACGGACGGTCATCTTCCCGACAAAGCAGCATCCGCCCCGGACGACGTCGGAGTCCATGCGTAACCTCATCTACCCGCTCAACTGGGACGCTCTCTTCGAGTACGTAGGCTTTCCCGCATACCTGAAGCCCCATCTGGGCGGCGGCTGGCGGCAGGTGTACAAAGTGCACGACCCACACGAATTCTTCGCTGCCTACGACCAAACGGGCGATACCGTCATGGTGCTGCAGGAAGCCATCGAGTATGAGGAGTACTACCGCTGCTACGTCATCGGCTCGCGCGTGCGCGTCATCCCCTATGCGCCGCACCACCCGTACCATCTCCGCTACGCGGCACCCTACCGTCCCTCGCCGGAACGGGAAGCACAGCTGCAGGAGCTCTCACTCCGCCTCTGCTCTGCCTTGGGCTACGACATCAATACGGTCGAGTTTGCCGTCCGTGACGGTGTCCCCTACGCCATAGACTTCCTCAACCCGGCTCCTGATGCCGAGCGCTACTCGGTGCAGGAGGAGAACTTCAGCTGGATCGTGCAGAACACGGCAGAATTCCTCATTGAGCTGGCTCTCCAAGGACGGCGCACGCCCAGCGAATACCGCTGGTCGGCATTCCTGGCACCGCCGGATTCCCCCGTTCGCACTCCAACGTCCCGGGCACGACGCAAGCGGTAATGTCCGCTCCGGTAACACCGTTTGAGGACATCTGGCACAGCTCCGATCTTGAGCCGGCAAGCAAGTACTACTGGGGCTACCAATTCCGGCTCGGGCGCGAAGTCTTAGTTCCCTTCTTGCGCCGCCACGGTATCTTCCAGCCCGGGAGTTCCGTTGCGGAAATCGGCTGCGCAGAAGCCGGCGTCCTGATGGCGTTTGTCCTGGCAGGAGCTCGCCGAGGGCTGGGCACGGATATCGCCCTGTCACGGCTGGAGACAGCTCGCCGCATTGCCGAGCAGCTCAGGCTGGAGCTGGAGTTCGCACAGCACGATATCCTGCACGACCCCATCCCCGAGCACTGGCGGGCTCGCTACGAGCTGGTGCTTCTCCGCGATGTCCTGGAGCACTTGGACAATCCCGAGCAAGCCCTGCGCCGTATCGGGCAGCTCCTGCGCCCGGGAGGGTTCGTCTTCATCTCGTTCCCACCGTACCCATCGCCGTATGGCGGACACCAACACCTATTGCACACCGTCTGGGGGAAACTGCCTTACATCCAGCTGCTTCCCGAGCGGCTCTTCGAGCGCTTGATTGCCTCCGGGCGCGAACCCGACCGCAGCGAAGTGCGCCGACTGCGCCGTATCCGGCTCTCGCTGCCCCAGATACCCGAGATTGCTCGGAGAGCAGGCTACCACATCGTGCTCGAAGCCCACTACGTGCTCCGTCCGGTCTTCCGCTTCAAATTTCGGCTCCCGCTGCCCACGCTGCGCATCACCGAACTGGCGCGGCGTTTCCCCCGCCTGCTGCAGTACGTCTGCATGGAAGCTGGATACGTGCTGGAATGGCACGGCGCCTCCTCGTCGTAGCCTACTACTTCCCGCCCTCGGGTGGTCCGGGAGTTCAGCGGGTACTGAAGCACGTCAAGTACCTGCCCGAGTTCGGTTGGGAACCTGTCGTGCTGACCGTCCGGGATGGTGAATTCCCTGCCCGAGACCCCACACTGTTGGAGGAGATCCCACCCTGGGTCCACGTAGAGCGGACGCCGATTCTGGAGCCTTACAGCCTCTACCGCCTCCTGACACGCCGCCGCACTCCGATCGACATCCACGTGCTGACCACCACCCCGCGGGAGCAGACCCTGGCGGAGCGCCTGGCACACTGGGTGCGTGCCACCGTCTTCATCCCCGATGCCCGCGTCGGCTGGCTCCTGACGGCGATTCCAGCGGGCAAGCGGCTCATCCGGCGCTTCGGTATCCAGGCGCTCTACAGCTCCTCGCCGCCGTATACGTGCTCGCTCATTGCCCGTCAGCTCAAGCGCTGGAGCCGACTCCCCTGGGTTGCCGGCTTCCGCGACCCGTGGATGGGCTTCCTGACCACACCTCGCCGGTGGTGGCTCCCTGCCCGCATTGACCGGGCGCTGGAGCGGAGCGTCTTCGAAGAAGCCGATGCCGTCGAATGCGCCTGGGAAGGCATTGCCGAGGATGCTCTCCGGAAGTACCCGCACCTGCCCCGGGAGAAATTCGTGTACATCCCCAACGGCTTTGACCCTGCCGACTACCCTCCGCCGCCGCAGGAACGCACCGAACGCTTCACCATCACGTACGCTGGCTCGCTCTACGGACGACGCAATCCCGTGGTTCTCCTCCGCGCGCTGGAGCTCCTGGCAGCCCGCGGGGAATTGTCCCCGGAACACGTCCGCCTCCGCATCGTCGGGCGCTGCGGGGAAGAGGTGGTGCAGACGCTGCACGCTTCCCCGTTCTGGGCTTCTACCGAGCTGCTGCCGTACGTGCCGCACCGGGAGAGCCTCCGCTTCGTGGTCGGCTCGGACCTGCTCTTGCTCGTGGTAGACGAGGCTGAGGATAACCACGCCATCGTTCCCGGCAAAGTTTTCGAGTACCTGGGTGCGGGCAAGCCCATCGTGGCAATTGCTCCGCACGGCAGTGCCATCGAGCGGCTGCTGGAGGAAACTGCTGCCGGAGTCGTGGTAGATCGCACCGAGGTCGAGCGCTGCGCCGAGGTGCTCCGCACCCACTACCGACGCTGGTCCGGTGCCCCTGCCCCGCCGTTTACCCCGAACTGGGATGCCATCGTCCGCTACGAGCGCCGCACCGCCGCCTACAAGCTCGCCCAGCTGCTGGACACCGTAAGCTCACACCGTCACACCGCAGAGACACTGTAGCACGAAGGCAACAGGCACATTGCCCTCATCTTTTTGAACGGAGGTAGTATTTTTGCCATAGGCCTCCTTATAGGGAGGGCGCCCTGAAGGAAGTCTACCACAGGAGGAGCTATCATGACACAACAGGATTACCCCCAAAACCCCAATCCCCAGAAGCCAGAGGAGCAGTACCAACATGAACATTCCTCCGAATACGAGGAAACATGGTGGGGCACCGAGGCAGAGCAAGAGTTCGAGGAATACTCCTTTGCGGAACCACCCGAACAGCTCCCTGAAACGGCTTCAGGAGAAGCTGAGCAACTGGGGACTAATGCTCTATTAGATTAGGGGTATCAGCAACGAAAGGCGGGTTGATGACGCCATTAGACGAACTGTTTAGCGATGAAAAACTGTGCTATAAAATCCAGCAGCGACTTCCTTTTTTGTTTGCTCTAGCAGAACAGCAAGCGTCCAGAGGTCAAAGAGTTGGCATGGAGGTGGGTACACTAAGAGAACAAATACTCGTGGCGCTGCTCATTTACAAGTTCGGCGAAGCCTGTGTGGACTTGAACATCCCCGTGACAGAACACGAAGTTGATGCTCAAGTAAAGAATTTCCCGATTTCCATCAAAACAGCTACAGCGCAATCAGAAAGTCCACCTTCCGTCAAAATCGTCTGGACTGTGGATTGGATGCAAGCTGTAAAGTTCGTGGAAAGCTATCGTCCCAAATGCCACATACTGCTCGTGCTCATCCGATGGGACAAGACAGGTGGCCTTTATGGCATCCCCTTGCAAGCACAAGAGGAAGTTTTTGCTCAGCTAGGTAAAGAGCGATATTTGAAGTTGCCTAAGCAAGGCACAAACCCACGAGGCGTTGAAATCTCTCCTGAAGCGGTAAAAGCACTCCTTGGACACCCACTCACCAAATTCTTGCCGATAAAGTGGCAGCGCCCTGCAGAGTTAGAAACGAGAGAAACGCTCTTAGCGCCTTACAGGCGATGGTTGCATTATTGGCAGTCGGATTAGACGAGATGGAAAGCAATGGTAAGAAAAGGCTCCAGGACTAGCCCCTTTGGTAGTCCGGCACGCATTGCCCATGACTCTACCCCCTTTTACAGCCGCCGACTCTATGAGGGCTTGCCACAGGAAGAGCAAGTGGAATACACGGAAACGCCTTTACCCGCAGAGTGCATTAACCGCATCTTTTGTAAAAGCTCCGAAAGCATGGATGAATTACCCGATTGCTCTGTACATTTGATGGTTACATCCCCACCTTATAATGTCGGCAAGGAGTACGATGGTGACTTGACACTGGATGAATATCGGATTTTTCTAAAGCGGGTGATGGCGGAGGTATATCGCGTGCTTGTGCCCGGTGGGCGAGCCTGCATCAACTTGGCGAACTTGGGACGCCGCCCTTACCTGCCCCTGCACGCCTTTGTCATCCAAGACATGCTGGAGTTAGGCTTCCTTATGCGGGGCGAAATCATGTGGGACAAAGCGTCAAGCGCTAGCCCATCAACGGCATGGGGCAGTTGGTGCTCCCCACAAAATCCCACGCTGCGAGATACTCATGAATATATCCTCGTGTTTTGCAAGCAGACTTTTCATCGTGCAAACCCTAAGGCACGCAAACCCACGATAAGTCGGGACGAATTTTTAGAGTTCACCAAGAGCGTCTGGCGCTTTCCGGCGGAGCCCGCAACGAAGGTCGGCCACCCCGCTCCTTTTCCCGTTGAACTTCCCTACCGTCTTATCCAACTCTATACCTTTGAAGGTGAGGTCGTTCTTGACCCCTTTATCGGCAGTGGAACGACAGCCCTTGCCGCGTTGAAAACTGGACGAATTTTCATTGGCTACGATATCAACCCTGATTATGTCGCATTGGCACAGCAGCGAATAAAGACTTTTCTTGTCCAGCAGTCATTGTTCTAGAAATCATTTCAAAATTCTGTCCAAGCAAATGATAACGAACGCCAGGACGACAAAAGCCCAGTAAACTTCCACCCGGCGCTCATAGTGCACCCCCAAGGCAACGAAAATGCCCCAGCCAGCTGAACGTGTGCTCTATCACCCAACGCGAGCGATAAGGCACGAAGTCCGGCTTCTGTCCCCGGCGTCTTTGATGGCAGCGCCACGGGATACAGGGCCGAACGCCCCGACGGCGCAGGGACCGGCGGAAGGCATCGCCGTTTATCTTGCTCCCCTTGCCCCGCTTGGTAAGCCCGACGGCTTCGTCCCCTTCTTCGCCAGCACAAAGGTGCTGTCCAGAAACGCCTGGACCCATTCTAGCTGGCCCTGCTCGTCCAGTATCGCCAGATATGTGTGCCAGATGCGTTCCCAAACGCCCTGGCATTGCCACAGCCTAAGCCATCTCCGGCAACTCACTGGACTTTCATCCTGCCGGGGCACGTCCTACCATCAACACCCCGTGCGCAATACACACAGGGTCCCAGCTAACGTCCGCCGGTCGTCGGCATGGAGCCAGACCTGGCGACGGGGCGGGGACAACCAAGGCCGGCTGGATTCCCCCCAGATATCCGTTAGTCCGTCTACCATCGCCAACCTTCTGAACGTGAGGCTGGCTATAGTTTACCTCACGCAAAGCATTGAAATGCCGGCGGCCCGGGAGCAATGGGAATTACGGGTCAAACAGGAAATACGCGAACGGGAGAAACGTGGAGAGTCTCTCCCTTGGTATCTGGAGGCAAAAATCCCATCCGGTGGTTATGCCACCTTCCTTGGTCTGGAGCTGCGAGAAATAGCGACAGGTCGAGGAATCTGGTCCGCTATCGCTATAGGCGATGCCTGCTGTATCCACATGCGTCGAGGTCGAGTTCTGACATCGTTCCCACTCAATGCTCCAGATGCCTTTGGCAACCGCCCGCCCCTTGTATCGAGCAGGGCAGTATCCTCACCCGATTGTCTTCACTACGAAGCTGAATGGCGCTTTGGCGATTCATTTTACCTAATGACCGATGCCCTAGCAGCCTGGTTTCTCCAAGAGCTCCATACCGGGAAAACGCCTTGGCATGACCTGAATCACTACTTACTCAGGAAGCGCCCGGATCATCATTGGCTTTCGACCCAAGTGGAAAGAAAGCATCTAAAAAGTGATGACCTTACATTGCTTCGCATCACCGTAGGGTAGGTATCTCAAATAAAACAGAGGCTGCCATGCCCGGCACATCCCACCGATTTCCGGCAGCAGACGAATACAACTCTGCCGTACAACAGCCGCAGAGCGCTTTCCAAGACCCCGACCTCCAACAGGGACAAGTTGAATACCTCCCCCCTCACCGCCTCTACCCATGGGGGCGCTCTGGTCGGTTCGCTGTCGTTTACCGTATTGAAACCCCGACAAATCCCCCGAGAGCGTGGGCTGTCCGCTGCTTCCTTCAGCACTATACGGACTATATGGAGCGCTATGACAAAATTCATCATCACCTCGCTCAAAAGCGTCTCCGTTATTTTGTTGACTTTGAATACCAAGAAAAAGGTATTCGAGTCGGTACAGAATGGTACCCAATTGTGAAAATGGAATGGGTTGAAGGGACACCACTTATCAAGTTCATTAAGGCGAACCTCCACCGTGCCGATCAGCTCAAGGATTTAGCTCAGCAATGGGTCACAATGCTGGAAGACCTTCGAACAGCCCGCATTGCCCATGGAGACTTACAACATGGTAACATCCTGATTAGCAATACGACCGGAGAACTCAAGCTTGTGGACTATGACGGTATGTGGGTACCGGCGTTGTCGGGCATGGGAAGTCACGAAATAGGGCACCCGAACTATCAACACCCGAACCGGAGTGAGAAGGATTTCGGAGACTACCTCGACAATTTCTCTGGATGGCTCATCTACACCGCCCTTTTAGCCCTGGCAAATGAGCCAGGACTATGGAAGCAATTTGGTGGTGATGAGCATCTTTTATTTCAGAAGAATGATCTCTACAACCCCAACGCATCACAACTCTTCCGCCATCTTCGGTCCCATTCCAATCCTGAGGTACGGGCAGCAGCAGAGCAACTCTACAACTCTCTCCAAATACCCTTCGACAAGGTGCCTCCTCTTCGGGTTCCCCTCCTCTCCCCTACTACAAGATCTGCTCTGGCGATAGTACAAGCTTGGAAAGATCCACAAAAACGGCACTGGGCTGAACAACAACTTTTGAAGCTCAATGTCACACAGATAACTGCCTTCCTTGAGCTTTTCGAGTATTCCGATCCCTCTATATCTGCCGATGTCAAGCAACTCTTTACCGTACTTGTTCAGAAACACCCGAACCCAACCATTGAAGCATTGGTGAAAGGTCTAGAGCACAACAAACTAATTATTCGCAAAGAGAGCGCTAATATCATTCGGTATACCAAATTGAACCACGCCAAAGTTCACTCTGCACTCTGGCGGCGTCTGGAAATACCAGACGAAGACTTCGATGTACAACGGGAAGTTCTCAATGCCCTACAGCACATCGAAGGCGATCATGCTATTGTCAAAGCCCTGCTCACCCGGCTGGAGGATCGGGCTACTTCTGTCCGCCAGGCTGCCTCCACCCCCAAGGTTGTGGCTGCTCTGCTCAACTGGCTGGAGGATCAGGATGCTTCTGTCCGCCAGGCAGCAGCTCGTGCCCTCGGGCAGCTACGGGCTATCTCCCCTGAGGTTGTGGCTGCTCTGCTCAACTGGCTGGAGGATGAGGATTGGTCTATCCGCCAGGCTGCCGCCGAAGCCCTCGGGCAGCTGCAGGCTGCCTCCCCCGAGGTCGTGGCTGCCTTGACACGGCGATGGGTAAAGGATACAGAGCCATCCGTGCGCAGCGCTGCGGAA
>Ga0105160_1000269_pt1 | contig 26066 bp, 22 predicted proteins | sample GXS110809BmetaG_FD_89591 | JGI IMG/M metagenome (GOLD analysis project Ga0105160, IMG submission 89591) | Hot spring microbial communities from Gongxiaoshe hot spring, China to study Microbial Dark Matter (Phase II) - GXS 110809B | ecosystem: Environmental > Aquatic > Thermal springs > Hot...
ACAGGGTGGCGTCCAGCGTCAACATACCCGTCCTCGCCCAGCACATCGATGCGCGAGACCCCGGGAGCTGGACTGGCCACGTGACTGCCGAGGCGGTCAAGTCCAGCGGGGCTGTCGGAAGCCTAGTCAACCACTCCGAGAGGCGGTTGACGCTAGCCGATATAGGCGCATGCATCGCGAAACTGAAGAGCCTGGGTCTCCTCTCCATCCTATGCACAGATACTCCAGAGACATCCGCTGCTGGTGCAGCCCTCACGCCAGACATGCTCGCAGTCGAGCCCCCCGAGCTGATAGGAACAGGCATACCAGTCTCCAAGGCCAAGCCCGAAGTCGTCACAGAGACCGTCAAACTGGTGAGGAGAATAAACAGTGATTTGATACTGCTCTGCGGAGCTGGAATCTCCACTGCAGACGACGTGGCGAGGGCCATCGAGCTGGGAACCGAGGGAGTTCTCCTAGCCTCAGCCTATGTGAAGGCTAAGGACCCCTACGCTCTCCTAACCTCCATGGCAAAGGCCGCGAATGACGCTCTTAGGCGCTGACCTGCCACTCTATTATCTCGAGCGGAACAAAAGTCGAGTTAACGTCCACCACGGCGATCTCTTTCTCAATCAACAGATCGAGCACCAGGGTTCCGGGGCTTATTCTCTGGAAGAAGTTGCTAAAGCCTTCTATACCCCTTGACATCTTAATGGGTGAGCCGCTGGGCGTCAGACCGATGATCTGGGGGTAGGAGATAAAGATCCTCTCACCCTCGGGGGCGGTCAGCTCCATCCTGATTCTTGTTGAGCCAGACTCTGAGTCTAGCTCTATCTTGTCCGGGTATAGTCTTGCGAGCTTGAACTGGACGTTGAGAGTCGCGTTTCCCTTTACTATGAGCTCCATTGTGAGTGGTAGGAGCCTCGGGTCGCTGCTCTTTACCAGTGTGCTGTATTTTCCGGGTGGGAGTCTAAGCTGGGCCATGCCATCAGGGCCTGTCTGGGCTGAGTATAGGCCTACAATGACTGTGGCCTTATGGTCTGGTCTAGTTATGCCGTCGGGCCCCGTGAGCTGGACGTTGACAGCCAGTTCAAAGATGGGGGTCGCCCCGCTCATTATAGCTGAGAAACTGCTGAGGGGCATGCTGACTCCTTGATAGGTGATGAAGGCAAGTATCAAAAGCGCTAGAGAGGCGGCTAGGAGGAGGCGCCCGGGTGTCCTCAATCTGAAGATTGGCTGTGGCGTGTCTCATTTATACCCGTTGGTTTTGAAAGTGTGGTTTTATTGTGTAAAATTATTGTTTAAGCAGTGAAGTTAAATATAACGGCGTTATAAACTCCCATGCATGAACAGGAAAACCGTCATCACAATCTCCGCCGCGGTCGTCATCCTGGCCGCCGTAGCACTCAGCCTTCAAACCTTCCTGCCGAGGCCAACTATCTCCAAGATAATAATTGCAATTCAGCCGACCCAGAACCCCTTAGACATCTCCGAGTCATCTAAGAGTCTCAAGGAGTTCCTAGAGAAGAGACTGGGAATTCCGGTGGAGGTCTACATCCCAACCGACTATGCAGGTGTAATTGAGGGGTTGAGGTTTAAGAATGTCCAAGTGGCCTTGATGGGCTCCTGGCCTGCTTATCTAGCAGTCAAGAATGCCGGTGCCGAGTTGCTGCTCGCAGAGGTCAGAACAGTCGCAATTGACGGGGAGAAGGTCAACGCAACATACTACTACTCCTACTGGATTGTTCTAAAGGAGACGCCTTACAAATCGCTTGAGGAGCTGAGAGGGAGGCGGGTCTGCTTTCCCAGCCCACTCTCCTCATCGGGATACTTAGCTCCTATGGCGAGACTGGTTGAGCTTGGACTCTTCAACCATGGAGAGGGGGGTGAGGTTGACCCGCGTGGGTTCTTCGGAGAGGTGGTCTTCGGCGGAGGATATGGCCAGTGCTTTGAGGCCCTACGTGCGGGGCAGGTTGACGTGACAGTCATGGCTGGGGATGTATCCTATGAGCTTTACACAAAGGCCATGGAGTCGTCCAGAGTTCTAGAGACCCAGGGCCCACTCCCCTCCCACACCGTTGTAGTCTCACAAGACCTACCCGCAGACCTAAAGCATAGGCTGAGGGAGGCCTTCATGGAGCTCTCAAACCCCGAGTATAGAGACTTGATGAAGAAAATGGTCTCGGCACTATTCGTCGGGTTCGAGTCGAAGACAGACACAGAACACTTTAGCTCCCTCGAGAGGTACATTGAGGAGACAGGGTTACGGTATAGTTGAGCAGCCTCCTAGAGGCCAGAGAAGTCTGGTTCACATACGACTCAAGAAACTACACCCTCAGAGACGTATCCCTCCAAATCGAGGAGGGGAAGATCTACATGATATTCGGAAGAAGCGGCGCTGGTAAAACAACATTGTTAAAGATTTTGAAAGGAATACTCAAACCCACGCGCGGAATGGTATTCTTTAGGGGCCAGCCGATAAACTCAAGCGAGACTGCTAGGAGAGTGTATAGCATAGTCGGCTACATTCCACAGGGGTTCGGCATCGTCTCTAATGTCTCAGTCATGGACAACGTCTTAGTCGGGGCCCTCTCAAGAGTCCCTATACTCCACTCTCTAATGGGCCAGTTCCCTAGGGAGGAGGTAGAGAGGGCTGAGGAGATTATAGAGATGATGGGGCTGAGCCGGTTCAAGTATCAAAAAGCGTCGCAGCTGAGTGGGGGGCAGAGGCAGAGGGTCGCCATAGCTAGGGCCTTAATGCAGAAGCCTAAGGTCATACTTGCAGACGAGTTTGTAAGCCAGCTTGACCTCCTAACAGCTATCGAGGTCCTGGACGTCTTCCGACGACTCGCCGACGAGAAGGGCATAGCCACAGCAATCACCAGCCACGACATCCATCTCGCCTCTAGATACGCCGACCAAGTGCTGGTGCTGAAGAACGGCGAATTCACACTACGCAAGGATGGGAGGAGTGTCTCAGAGTCGGAGCTAGTCATGGCGTTAAGGTGAGACCCGTCTTGAGGTTTAAGATTAGGTGGTGGATAGCCATACTTGTTTTCTTCATCCTCGCTCTGTGGCAGGTCGGGTTCTTCGACCTGGGTAGACTAGCGAAGATCCAGAATATCGGCCCGTTCCTAGCCGAGATGTTCCCACCAGACCCCACTATTCTTCCACAAGCCCTCTCCACAATCTACGAGAGCATAGTCATGGCGTTTGCGGGGACGCTGATTGGGGGTGCTTTGGCCCTTTGCCTAGCCATTTTTAGCGCAAGACTCCTCGCTCCCCCTCCAGTAAGGATGTTATTCCGCACAATACTTGCGCTAATCAGGACTATACCAGCGATACTCTGGGCTCTTGTCTTCGTTGTCGTCGCGGGTTTCGGGCCTTTTGCTGGTGTCCTCGCACTGGCATTCTACACGACTGGCTATCTTGGGAAGCTCTTCTACGAGGCTTTCGACTCAGTGAGCAGCGAGGTTCTTGAGGCTGTAAGGGGGGTTGGGGCATCGAGGCTCCAGCAGCTTAGATTCGCAATCCTCCCTGAATCAGCCAACTACCTTCTAAGCCAGCTACTCTTCATCTTCGAATACAATGTCCGAGCCTCCACTATCGTCGGCCTAGTGGGCGCGGGAGGGGTTGGATATCTGATACTAGCCCTAGTCCAGTCGCTGAGATACAGCGGCCTCCTAACCACAATCCTAACACTACTGGCATTCGTACTCGCGATAGACTTCATCAGCTCGAAGGTCAGGGCACGATACTTCACCTGAGGCGATATAGTCCATGAGACTTATGTCCAGATATCTCCTGCCGCTGGTCCTAGTCTCAGCTATTGCTGGATTAGTGGGAGGTCTGGGGAGGCTCGGACTGGTTTCAGCCCCTATCCAACTATCCACCCATCACGGCCAGCTTATGGCAATCGCTGTACTCGGCGCGCTCCTCTCACTAGAGAGGGTGTCAGCCATCGCTAAGCCCTACACCTTAGCCGGACCGCTGCTATTCCTACTCTATATCCTCCAAGCTGTCCTGCCACTACAATGGGGTAACCAGGTAAGCGTGGCAGCGGTGGGCGCCCTAGTCAGCACAATAACAATCGTCCAGTTATTCCTGAGGACCAAGTCTCCGGGACTCTCAGCGATACTGGTTGGATTCATCTCGCTGACAGTAGCAACCATACTCATGTCAGCCGGCTCCCCGCTATTCAGAGTCATGCCACTACTCTTTACATTTCCTCTCCTCGTTGTTACGGGCGAGAGGATTGAGCGCTCTGCAACTATTCAGAGGCCGTGGAGGAGGCACCAGGGGACACAGTCCGCCAGTGCAAGACCAGTACTTATTGTCTCCCTATTTACAGCGGCCTTCGCGCTCGCAGGATTCCTATACCAATCTGCACAATACCTGTTTGGTCTGCCGCAACTATTTCTAGGGTTCTGGCTAATAGTCAGAGATCCGATAGTGAAGGTAGGGAGAAGATATGGCAGGTTCCAGAGATACTCGGCGGTCAACATGATGCTTGCATATTCGTGGTTGGCCGCGACCGGCGTTCTCAGCCTCCTATCCTACACAGCCTTCATACCATACCAAGTCAGGGTCCACAGCTTCTATCTGGGCTTTGTAGGACACGCGATACTGGCCCACGCCCCCATAATACTCCCATCCCTACTAGGCATACCCACGCTAGCCTACTCGAAGACACTCTACATCCCAACAACCCTCTTGACAGCCTCACTAATCCTTAGAAACCACGGCGCGATAGCCCCCAACCCAACCACACTCACAATAGGCGGATGGGGAAACCTTATAGTCTTCATACTTTTAGTCGCAACAATCCTTCTGCATCTCCGTACCAAAGGTAAAGCCATGGAATAGAACAGCACCAGAATGGGGCCGGTGGGAATCGAACCCACGACCTCCGCCGTACTGAGGGGGACTCAAATCTGACCCTCGAGCATCCCCGCGTCAGGGCGGCGTCATACCGCTAGACCACGGCCCCATATTACATCAGACCAGATTAAGCATCCTTTATTTATTGTTAAAGCTTTTTCGCGTGGCAGTCTATGCTTATCTGTGGCAGCTCAGGAGGGGCTGTTTTCCTTCCAGGACGAATTGCCGTGAAGGCCCAGTATCTATCGTTGACATCGCACAGCCATACCTCCGTCATACCTACCGTTTTCCTCCTTATCGCCAGCCCCTTAGGATGTACTGGATAGGTCAGCGCCCCGTGCCCCGCCTCTTCTTTTTTGGCTCGCGGCTCAGAGCCTACGAAGACACCTAATCCTTCGAGCCTCTTCGCATGATACTTTTTAAGCCACTGCCGTATCTCCAGCCCCAGGGCTGCTGCGGGCCCCGCCCTCTCTATCAACACTACGTTGCCCTCGTCTTCGAGGGTTAGGGAGAATCTGCCTGTGGCAGAGTTAACGGAGCTTATCCAGAGCCTAGAGGGCACGAGTATCTGGAACTCATAGAGGCGTATGAGCATCATGCCGTCGCTCCTGTGGCATCTGAGGCTCCTGAAGACATCAGCCCAGTGTTCATCGCTTTGCTGAAGGTTTATTTTAAGGAACTTCAGCACGCCCGAGCAGGTCCACGCATAGGCGACGAATCTGCTACCCTCCGCGCGGCCCGTAACCCTAAGTGCCTTATGTCCAAAAATCTCCGCTTCAGACTTCTTGACATCCTCCCACTTACCTGCTTCTCTGCTCTTGACAACTCTTTCCACCCACTGGCTCAACACGGCGGCATCGTAGCGTGTAGATCTGTCGACTATCAGCTCAACCCTAGGAAACCCCCTATCAGAGAATATTGAGTAGGCGCTCCGCGGCCCAATTCTCTCAGCTGTGAGCCGCAGCGTCTCAGGTGCGAAAAACTCTACGCCACGCCAACCAACAAGAGTCTGGGTAGCTAAATCCGACATATCAGACGAGACCCATTAACGCCATGAGGGCGAAGGCTATGGCCCAAGCCAGCCCAGACCTAAGCCACCCCAACCCATAGACAACGTTAAGCGCGTAGGCTCCTAGACCGGCAACCCACAGCCAGGCCAAAGGCGATAATGCCCTCCTAACATAGACTAGGATCTGCTGGTCGCTCGACATATCCGACAGACCAATTATCGTCGCATCAATATACTTGTAGACCTCAGTCTCAGTGGAGCTCCAGTTCATGTACTTCGGAGTGACTTGGGAGATGTTGAAGGGGACGGCTATCCTCTCCACACCATCGATCACAGCCTCACTGAGCATTAGCCCTTGAATAGTTATTCTCTGGCGGCCCTTCTCAAGAACCTCTCTCTTCTCAGCATCACTCAGGCCAGTGAGATTTACCCTCATCCCCAACTCGTCTAAAACCTCCGCCCTCAGGATAGATGCGCGTGCGGAGGGGCTGTAAACAACGGAGCCATTAGAGATTATATCCTCTCTAACCCCTGCCGGAACCTCGATTCCTTCATAAACACCGGCAATAGAAAGGTCGCGAAAACCCACACCATCAGCTTCATAGCCATAAACAAGTATGGTAGAGGGTGGGAGGAGTAAGCTGATTAATGCGCCGAGAGCTATGAAGATGAAGAGTACGAGGAACCCATTAAATATGGATGAGAGGAGAGAGAGCAGGTTCCCACTCTTCTTCTTGAGGAAGAATGAAAAGATCCACAGCACCCCAGACAATACGCCGATAGCTAGGAAGAAGTAAGCCACCTGTCTCGCTATGACGAAACTGGTGTCTATGGTGGGCGTTGGAATCTTCTCCTCAAAGACGTTAACTATCTCGAGCCTAGGCAGTGATATGAGCAGGTCCAGGGTGATGCTTGAGGCGACTATGAGGAAGAATATGAGGACAGCTGCGGCTGTGCCTGGTCTCTCAGAGATCTCCGCGATAACCTTTCTGGGGCTGTATATTATTCTGATGGGCCGCGTGAGTAGGGAGGTGAAGGACATGGCAGCACCTTAATTTATCCTCTACTGCTCCTTGATAAGCCCTTTCGCGGCCTCTAGGTATTTGTTCCGCTCCTCGACGGTTATCGCCCTCCAGATTAGAACCTGCTTCCTAAGGTCGTCTGCGAAGAAGTAGGCTTGGGTCGCCCACATTGCGTCAGCCCCACTGGTCTTCGTTATGACCAGCTCGAAGGAATACCTCTTCGTAGACTCTTCATAAATCGAGGCGATCTCCACATGCTGGTTTATACCCTGCTCGTAGGGCGCGAGTGAGACATCCAGCTCCAGCCTAGTCTCCCCCTTATCATTCAGCACTGGAGGCGAGACCTCTCTAACAGTGTAGCTGGGCTTCTGCGCTCCAGCTCCAATGTAGTATTCATAGAGGAAGGCCGTGAATGCTATCGCCTCATCTTTGTTGTCTATGCTTAGGGGGAGGGGGAGGCGCCAGACGCCTTGCTTTGGCCTGGTGGGTGGCTTCCACTTCCTCTCAAGAGAGGGTGTGACCAGCATAGCGGCTATTCTTGATGGGTAGATCGAGGCCATCATAGCGGCAAGTATCACGATGCCTAGGGAGAGCATTATGAATATGGAGGCGTAGTTAAGCGTGTAAGCCTGTGGCAGGAGGTTTAGGTCTATGAAAAGCCTGTTCAGCATGAATCCTATCAGGTATCCGACCAAGGCGCCGAGGCATGCGTATACGGCGGACTCGACGAGGAAGAGGAAGCTAGAGCCTAGAGGAGGCAGGCCTAGGACTGAGTATACCGCTATCTCCCTCTTCCTTTCCTCCACGCTCCCCATGAGGTTAATCACGGTGTTGAGCGCCCCGATGATTATTAGCGCAGGGACAATCTCCCATCCGACCGTCTTGAAGCTAGTGACGCGGGAGCCTCTATAGGTTGCTCCACCCTCGCCCATGTATATCGCGAGATCAGTGACCATGCTTAGATCCTTGGAGAGCTGGCGCATGGCATCTCTAGAGCCTCCCTCCGCCGGATAGATGTTGTAGGACGCGGTGTATCCTCCAAGACTGGCTACTAACCCGTAAGGGGCTATAATTAGCCTATCCCACGAGAGGGGCGGGGGAATCTGCTGTGCAGGCACAGTAGCACCGTAGGCTATGGACCCAACATAATAGGGGTTTATAGGCGCCATTGAGAATCCACTGATCTCATAAAGCCCCTCAGCAGCCTCAACCGAGTAGATACCCACCACCTTCATAGCCAGACCCAAGGCATAGACTTTATCACCAACCTTCAAACCGAGCATTTCAGCCATTATATCAGGAATGATTATCTCTTGAGCATATTCGCCACTGAAGGCACCACCCTCTTTCATCAGGCTTGCAATTGTCCGCTCGAGATCAGGTCTTGTTAGGCCGAGTATTGCGTGTATATTGTAGAAGTTTCCGGAGAGCGGGTCTTTGCTTAGCTGGAGTATAGGCCCCACTGCGGGATAAATTGAGGCTGGATAGTACCAGGCTCTAGGTGCTACAATCATCCCTTGGGCCTCGTAGGCCCTCAGCGCCTCAGTACCCTCAACCCCCATAACGCCTCCGACAGGAATGCCATAACCTATCCTCACAGAGACGCCATCCGTCGTTGCCTTCTGAGGTAGGGATGGAAAGGCGACATCAACTGATGGGGCTACTGAGGTGAAAATTGAGAGCCCAAGAGTCACACCTATAATTGAGCCTATTATCAGCGTTGTCCGCAGCCTTCTTCTCCTCATGTTCTCGAGGGCTGTGTTGTATGCGACGGCCATTATCCCAACCCGCCCAATCTCAAGGACATGTGAGCCGAGCATCCTGTATGATATGCTCCGCCTTACGCGTTCCACTTCATTACCCAGGACAGAAAGCACGATCATGTAAAGCACTATTGTGAGAAGGCCGAAAACCGCCATTAGTGCGGTACTCATTACGCTGAAAGCTGGGTGAACTTCTGTAAAGATTAGGAAGAGCACCGCGCCGGTAAACACTATTGATAGGAGTCTTTTTCTGCCTTCAACATGTAGAACTAGCCTCTCCGCAAAGACACTGCTCAAGACGATTAGACCGATGAAGAATAGGCTTGTGTTTGAGGAGTCATTGACTAGGCCCATAACCTCGTTGTAGGCTCTGTAGGCCCAGCCCCACGCAAGTAGCGAGTAGGACTGGAAGAGAGAGTATTTCTTATTGGCATAGGCCTCTTCGGCCAGTCTGAGGTATTGCTCCACCTGCCCCAGCTTCTGCTCGACGCTGAGGGTCTTAACACTCTTAGAGCTGAGAACGTCATACCGACTCTTAGAAATCCTATACATGTCTAGCGCAATTCTGTAGGCTGTATTGGGAATAACTAATTCGTGTTCAGACTTGAAGCCAACTCCTTCCATCTCGGTCATAGTAGTGTTCACGAGAGCTATGTACGGCACACGGGAGAGGGCGACACCAGCGCCGCCGAGCCGCCCTAAAATCATGAAAACCTCATCGGGCTGCGTGAAGACAACGCCTACAGGCTCATACATGTTAAAGTATTCCCCATAGAAGAGCAGGTCTCCGCGGATTCTGAAGTTAAGCGGTATTATTTGGGCGCCTGCCGTATGGTACCATCCTCCTCCAAGCCCAGCCTGTCCTCCCGTCGTCGGCGCAGCCCACCCTGCGACGTGCGGATCAGGCATCAGGGCTGGTCTAAAGTTGGTTAGGTCTATGACGTCAAAGATGTAGGTTGGCACGGCTCTGAAAACGACGACCGAAACTTCATCATATGCCGAGAGGGGTGAGACTACTGGTAGAATTGACTTGGCGCCATAGATTCCCAGGTCCGGCGCGTATATTATCTCCCCAGTCTCCTCGTCGAATCCCCACGCCTCAACAAAGTATCTGTTGCCCGGGATGAATGGGTAGGGTACGAGGCCTTTAATTCTGAAGATTCCATTCTCATCCGCGAAGGCCATCATCTTGTTGAAGGGGTAGGGTAGAGGCCAGTATCCTGCGCTAAGACCAGCCCCTGCCGCCGCGCCTCCCGGCCCGTAGATTGCGGTGGCTGTGGGTGTGAAGCCAACATAGACCCTAACCAATAGCCTTGGAACGGGCCTATACCATCCAACCGTCGCGTTATAGGTTATCACCTTGCCCTTAAGCTCTATGAAGCCCGCATACTCAGCGAAGCCTCCAGGCTGAATGAAGATGCGTGACGGCGATACACTCGCCCAGTTAATCCCTATACTCCTCTCATTCAGGAAAGAGTCGATAATGTGGGCTATTGTATAGAATTGGGGGCGAAGGCGTTCAAGATCTACTAGAGAATAGTCGCTGATGGGAGTTCCGATCCATGCAAGTGATGTCTGGGAAGACTGGATGGTAAAGGCGATACCACGTGTCTGCTCTGCAGGCTCAGTATCAAGCATGCTCGGATACTGCTGTGAACCCCAGTACATTCCATTCGTGAAGAACTCCTTGACAAAAGAGTCAGGTTTTACAGCGGTCATACCCTCAAGATTCGAAACAAAGCCTGGGTCTTGGATATAGCTAGTGAATATTTGCCTCCTTATCCAGGCGTATCTTACTGTTATGCCTCCAGCGTTGCTGGTTGTTGCGTAGAGATTTAGTGCGCTCCCCCTCAGAAGGTCGAGCCCAGTTCCATACGGGTCGAGCTCGCCTATGCCAATCATTAGGATGGGCCTGAACTTGTTCTCACTGACCTCTTTAGAGAAGTAGAAGTTATCGACGAAGCTCCTCGGACCGGCAAGCCCCTGCCAGTGCCCGCTAAAGAAGACGAACCATGCATTCCAATACGGCTTGTTTACCGAGAAGTATCTCGCGATCTCTAAGAGGAGGGCTGGGGGGACGGCCTCCATGGCTCCAGGTGAGAGGGCTGGTACGGCGGACCAGCTGTCAAACCTCGCAGTGAAGAGCATCGTTGTTGGGTCTGCATCATTCACACCCTTTAGAACTCCAATCACATTATACGCAGTTGTCTCGACGTACCTCATATTCACATGAATAGTTACTGTCGCACCACTACTCGCGGCCTCTATCAGTTTCTCACCCACGGCTCTTGTCACATAGAGTCGGGGAAAGTTTAGCGGGGCGTCAACAAACTTTTTCAAGGAGTCTAGATAGTGAGGGACTGTTGGCGGCTCAGTAAAGATAACCCCACGCGCACCGAGCCTCGCAGCGTTCAGCCAGTTGGAGCCGCTGGTGTAGTCCATCAACACGATACTACCGGCAACATCCTTCCCATCGAAATCCTCCAGCCCCCCGCGTCCAACATATATTAGGTGTCCATTAACCCCACCACTTCTTGTCCTAGAGGTGTGAGGCCCGTTAGGCCAGATAGCGAAGGCCTCCAGCCTCGTCCTCTCACCACCCATTTCGAGCTCGATGACCGAGCCTTCATCGACTGGCACCACGACGCTGTAGTTTTGTATAACTACCTGAAGGCCCATCTCCCTGAGTTTATCGGCTATGTATTGTGCGGCCTTATAGTGCCCGGGATACCCTGTCACACGGCTTCCCAGGCCACTTAGATATTCTACGTGTTGCTTTATCATGGATGTGTTTAAGTCGTTTGGAGAGATCTTTTTAGTAGGCTGCTCCTGACCCTCGGCTGCGGGGAGACTATCTAGGAAAAAAAGGGTTGATGCCAAAAGCATCAAGGTTAGAGCCATGACGGCGCTTAATTTCACGCCCCTAACGCTAAGTTGAGAAAGCATCCTCGCCAAGGACCTACTTTTTGCACTCACTTATCAACCTTTCCATCGAAACCTAATTAAAAGGAGCACATCAACCTGCGACGCGCAGTAGTTAGAAGAATTTTTTAATTCCACGCCCAGCAATAAGAGATGCTGCGGGTGGATGGTTTTGAGGGAGATTAGGGTTGGGATTATAGGTTGTGGGGGGATTGCACAGAACGCTCACATCCCTGGATATCAGCGCCTTGAAAACGTGAAGGTTGTGGCGTGCTGCGATATCGTTGAATCGGTTGCGAAGACAGCTGCTGAGAAGTTCAGCATCCCACACTACTACACCGACTATGAGAAGATGCTTAAGAGTGAGAGGCTAGACGCTGTCAGTGTCTGCACACCTAACTCTCTACATAAGGAGCCCACGATAATGGCTCTGGAGAGCGGGGCCCATGTCCTGGTTGAGAAACCCATCGCGGCGAACGCTGAGGATGGGGCGGCGATGGTTCGTGCCGCGCGGAAGGCGGGTAGGATACTGATTGTTGGCTTCCAGGAGCGCTTCAATCCCTATGGTATGGTGATCAGGAAGTTTGTGGAGGGCGGGGACCTGGGCTGGATTTACTATAATAGGGCTGTTTATCTCAGGAGGAGGGGTGTGCCTACTTGGGGGGTCTTTCTAGACAGGAAGCTGCAGGGAGGTGGCGCCCTTATAGACATTGGCGTCCATGCTCTCGACCTAGCGATGTATCTTCAAGGATTCAAGAGGCCCGTTAGCGTATTAGGCAGGGCCTATACGCTCTTCGGCAAAAATAAAGAGGCAGCCGAAGCCAATGCGTGGGGGCCCTGGGATCCCGAGAAGTTCGAGGTAGACGATAACTCCTTCGCAGTAGTATCCATGGAGGATGGGTCATTCCTCGTTCTTGAGGCGTCCTGGGCAAGTCACATTAAATCGCAGCATATTTTTAACGTGTCTCTTAGAGGTACTCAGGGCGGGGCCCAGCTAGACCCCATAGAAATATATGCCGACAGGAATGGAGTTGCTGTTGACATGACCCCCATACTCTACACAAAGCCCGACTGGAGGGAGCAGTCATACATCAAGATCAAGAAGTTCATCGAGTCGATAATAGCTGAGAAGCCCCTCTACGCGCCGGGCGAGGAGGGGGTGGTCGTCCAGAGCATAATAGACGCAATCTACAGGTCCACTGAGACTGGCCGGGTCGAGCCTGTACATATTCCATTATAGCTGTGGGGAGGATGGGATAGCTGATGCAGTATGTTAACCTCGGCAAGGCGGGTGTCAAGGTCTCTAGGATATGTCTGGGAGCCTTGAACTTTGGTAACGAGCGCGAATGGATGGTTGATTATGACGGTGCTAAGAAGGTCTTCGAGAAGGCTTGGGACCTGGGCATCAACTTCTATGACACGGCTAATGTCTATTCGCGCGGTAGGTCTGAGGAGATTTTGGGGATGCTTCTCGAAGGGAGGAGGGAGGATGCTGTTGTGGCCACTAAGGTGTTTGGCAGGATGGGTGAGGGGCCGAATGACAGAGGACTCTCGAGGAAGCATATCATGTGGCAGGCGAGAGAGTCCCTTAGGAGGCTTAGAACAGACTACATAGACCTATACCAGATTCACAGGTGGGATTATGAGACACCAATAGAGGAGACGCTAGCAACGCTGACAGACCTGGTCAGGATGGGGAAGATCCTCTACATCGGCGCCTCGAGCATGTGGGCGTGGCAGTTCACAAAGGCGATATACATTAGCCGTATGAAGGGCTATGAGGAGTTCGTCAGCATGCAGAACGTATACAACCTCCTCTACAGGGAGGAGGAAAGGGAGATGATTCCCTTCTGCAAGAGTGAGGGTATAGCGATAATTCCCTGGAGCCCTCTGGCTGTGGGGGTCCTAAGCGGGAAATACCTCGTAAACAACAAGCTGGTCGTAACGGAGAAGGACCTTGAGAGGATAAGGCCTGGGACGAATGACTACAATGCCTACATCGCTCCCCCAGAGAATGCAGAGATTGTTAGGAGGGTGGTTGAGGTTGCATCGAATAAGGGTGTGAAGCCTTCACAGATTGCCTTGGCTTGGCTGTTCAAGAAGGGTGTGACCGCTCCCATCATAGGGACGAATAATCCAGCGCATGTTGAGGAGGCTGTCGAGGCCCTCGAGATTAATCTGAGCGACGACGAGGTTAAGTATCTGGAGGAGCCCTACAGACCCAAGCCGGTCTTCGGCCATAGATAGCTGCTTCTGCGTAGGGTCTCAGAGCATCGTCCCAGGATTCAGGATATTATTGGGGTCGAACAGCTCTTTTAGTCTCCTCATTATTTCAAGGGCCTCGTGGTGCTGCTCCCGCATAAACTCCTTCTTCTCTACGCCAACTCCGTGCTCGGCTGATAATGCCCCACCAACCTCAATCGCGTATCTAGTGAGCTCTGCATTAGCCTTCAGGGCCCTCTCCCACTCGTCTCTATTCCTCCTGTCAGTTAACCAGTTAGCGTGTATGTTCCCATCGCCTAGGTGCCCCATCACGCCAACCCTAACCTCATACTTCCTAGCGAGTTCGTAGGCCTTGTTCACTCCGTCGAGGAGCCGTGAAAGCGGGACGATTATGTCTCCTATGATAGGCGACCTGCAAGCCTTCAGGATAGATGGATAGGCTCCTCTCCTAGCCTCCCATATCCTCTCAGCCTCCTCCTCGTTCTTGGGGATGATGAGGTCGGCGGCACCGCCCTCCCTGAGCAGGCTGACCGCGTCCGCAACCTCCTCCTCAAGCCCAGCTCTTGAGTAGCTGTGGAACTCGAGGATTATCATGCACTCATAGTCGGGCAGGTTCAGGCCCGACCACTCTGATATGAGCCTCAGATGTGTCCTGTCGATGAACTCTATTGCGGCGGGCTCTATCCCCGAAAGTCTAATCCTTCCTATACATTTTACACCATCCTCGATCGAGTTGAAGTAGGCTGCTATTGTTTTACGGTTCCTCGGCAAAGTGCGGAGTTTGAGTGTCGCCTCAGTAATAACCCCTAGAGTCCCCTCAGACCCTACGAGCATCCTTGCCAAGTCATACCCTATCGAGTACTTGAAGACCCTCGAGCCTAGGTGGAGGTCTAAGCCTACTGGGAAGACAACCCGGAGAGCGAGTACATAGTCTCTGGTGGCGCCGTATCTCACTGCCTTGAGCCCTGAGGCGTTGTTGGCGATCATGCCGCCGATGGTACATGACTTCCCACTCGCAGGGTCAGGTGGGAAGAAGAGGCCTAGGGGCTCAAGCTCCCTGTTGAGCTGGTCATAGATTACGCCTGCCTCCACATCGACCTGCATGTCTAGCTGTCTGATCTCGAGTATTTTGCTCATCTTCATCATGTTCATTACTATGCCGCCTAGCCTGGGGGTGCAGGCGCCCGCGAGCCCCGTCCCCCCACCCCTCACAGTGACGGGTATCCGCCTCTCCGAGGCATATCTCAGAATCTCCAAGACCTCTAAGCTGCTCTCGGGCCAGACAACAGCCTCCGGAAGCACCGGCTCTCCTGGGAAGGCGTCTAAAGCATTGGTTACTAGGTCGTATTCCTCGCTGGATACATCTGATGGGCCTACGATTGTTGCGAGGGTCTTAAGGTCTTCTGGCCTGACCCTGTTATACTCCATCAGCACAGCCTCCAAGAGTTACTGGCTAAGGCCGATACTTATATGAGGCTAGCCGGTGTGCCACTTCTCCTCTATCGCTTTCCTGAGATCCTTTGTCTCCCCCTCTCTATGGACCATCAATTTCGTCTCCACCTGGACCCTGAGGCCGAGCCTTCTGAACAACATCAGCAGGTCCCCGGCGTCTATCGGCTCCTCAATCCTGCCTTCCCTCAGGGCCTTGAGGAGGGCTGCCGAGACCTTTCTTACAAGCTCAGGGTTCTCGGTGTACGCTGATGCTAAGACCTCATCTCCCCTCTCTGAGACGTGTTCCTTAAGCTCCTCCACAGGGTCGGGCTCGGTGGCAGGCTTCACGTCCTGCTCAGCACCCTCCTTGGCCCTTGCCATCTGAGCCATCCGCATCATCATCTTTCTCATCTTGATGAGTTTGAGGGTGATGTCCTCGTCCTCCATGTCTATTCTCTCTTAGGTGGATGTGGCTAAAAAACCTCCTCCACTATCCCGCTTTTCTTCTTCGTCATTTCGCCCTTCTATCTTTTTTCTCTGGGCCGCGCGTCTTGCTTCTCGGCGGTAGTATTGTATTGGGTTCTTGATGCCCGGGCAGAGTCGTCCCTCCTCGACGCAGAGGCCGTGGGTCTTCATTGTGCTGCAGGAGGGTGGGGTGTATTTGACCCTGCTCCCCTTCTGTCCCGCTATGTGTTCGGTCTGGTATCGCGCTATCTTCTCGTTAAAGTCGCTTCTCTGGGAGTACATGGCTATGACCTGTTCTTGTGTATAGCCTGCCGTTAGCATGAAGGCTGCTAGCGCGAAGTTGGCGAAGTGGCCGACGCTTAGGCCTGCGAGGAGCTCCTTCTTTATCTTGGCCATGCAGGGGGGCCAGTACTCTTCGCTAACCTGCCCCGCCTCCACCTCGAAGCTCCTCTTCTCAGCGAGCATCTCCCTAATCCTCTTGTCGACAGCTGTGAGTGAGTCGGGGAGCGGGGTCCCACGCGCATCTTCATACCGGCTTAGAATCCGCTTCTGAATTGCCTCAACCGCGATCCTCGCAAGCTCCTTTGGAGTCACATAGACCCAACCCCCCCTAACTACTCTATTTACCAGCTTCCACTCGAGAGAGTCTATCCTGGAAGTTAGTGTGAGATAGTGTGGGGCCCAGACCTTGTAGGCTCCGAGCCCGGATTCGCCTGGTGGTGAGGGCTCGACCTTGATGCCTAGCTCGGCTCTGAGCAGCTCAGCCACAATCTCCGGCTCCTCCTCCTCGAGAAACCTGCCACACCTAAGCGACTCCGCCAGGGCCCACCGCCTGGCTAACCAGCCATCGCCGATAGACGCCACAAACAGGAGGGCTATGGCGAAGCTGAGAACCTCAACCTCCTCATCTGGGTATAGGCCGATCTCGGCGTCCTCCCCCATCTTTAAAGCCTCAACAACTCGCTCATAGGCTCGCTCCACATCCCGCCCGAACCTTCCCGAGCCCAGCTCATCCAGCGCGATCCCTCTTCTCGAGAGGTAGTCTCTGGCTGCGGCTATGAATGGGTATTTGGCCAGCATCCTCTCGGAGCGGAGCATCGACAAGGGAGTGGCTACACCCTGCCACCATGAATGCATGGAGATTGCATAAATATGATTGCCTCGACGCCACCCTTGGAGTATTATCTTTCGGCGAGGTCTGGATAAACATTTTTAGACCCCGCCCAGGTCTGGAGGCTTAAGGGTAGCTAGAGGAGGGATGGGCTATCTGGCGCCGCTGGACCGGATAATTGGTCATTTCTGCAGCGAGGGCTACTCGGTCTCGGTGGTTGATGGGGTTCTCTGGCTGAGGCGGGATGGCTCTAGCGGCGCTGTCTGGATTGTTCCAGCAGATGGTGGCCTAGATGAGATACTGTGGGCGGTGATGGGTGCGACCGAGTACTCCAACAGGTTCGGAGCCTCCTATGTTGCCCTACCCAACCAGCTGGCCAAGAAGATAGATGAGAGCCACTTCTGGACATATGGCATAGGCCTAATCATATATGATGGAGAGGTGGTGAGAGAGGTTCTCAGGCCACGCCCACGGGCCGACCTGAATAAACAACCCACCACCCCCGCTACACACGATGAAGATGAGCAAAGAATGCGAGGGGATGAAAGAGCACTCGACAAGACTTTACTCGAGGAGCTGCTGAGGAGGGTTGAGAGGATTGAACTAGAGATTACGAGGATTGACGAGCTTGAACTTTTGGAGTCCAGGCTCGAGACTCTAGAGAGAAGGCTACGAGAGGAGAGTAGTCCGCATAGAGATAGACCTCCAATGGCTGTGACGCCGTCCACGCCCCAACAGGTGAGGGTGTCATCTAAAGCAGGCCGCGGTAGGCCGGATGACCAGCTCCCATCCTACCTGAGGGATAATCCCTGGATAGAGGTGCTGGCGGCTAAGAGATAGAGAGAAGAGACCTATCTTATCTCTATGTACTGGTAGGCCTCTGTCAGGTTGCTGAAGGCGTAGTGGACCTTGTTGTATTCCTTCCTGAATTCGGCTACTTCTCCCCTAACCCTCTTTGGATCCTCACCCTTAACGATCACCCTGGCGATGAAGCGCGCAATCTCTTTCATCTCGCTTGGCCCCATCCCGAGCCTCGTGACCTCCTGCACACCAATCCTGATGCCGCTTGGATTCCTGTAGTCGGTCTTCAACTCGTAGTCCTTTGGTATGAGATTTCTGTTCAGCACAATCCCAGCCTCCTCCAGCTTAACCTCAGCATCCCTACCACCCATGAACCTGCTCACGTCTATCAATAGCTGGTGGGACTCTGTGTATCCGAGGTTCGAGTAGAGCGGTGTTAGCCCCTCCTCGTGTAGGGCCTCTGCCAGAGCCTTGGCGTTTCTAACTATGGCGCGTGCATAGTCGTGGTAGAATGATAGGGCCTCTGCGAGCGCTATTGTGACGCCTGCGACCGCGTGGAGGTGGTGGTTACTGTGAAGGGGAGGGAACATCACGCTCTTAAGACCCTCGGCGTATTTCTCATTGCTGACAACCATTCCATGCTGCGGCCCGGCGAGGGTTTTATGCGTGCTCATAGTCATCACGTCTGCACCCTCAGCCAGCGGCTGCTGAAAGACCCCGCCAGCTATCAGCCCCGCTACATGCGCGGCATCATAGACCACAGCCGCCCCGTATTCTGATGCAAGCTGCGCAACCTCCTTAACCGGGTGGGGGAACAAGAATACGCTTGCGCCGAGCATGAATATCTTGGGCTTGGCCACGCCCTCCTTCTCAAGCCTTCTACGGGTCCCTTCCACGTCTATATTGAACCGCTCATAGTCAAACTCGTATCTAACGATCTCGAGCCCCCTAACCTTTCCGGCAGTGCCATTCCAAGATTTTTTGCCATGGCTTATGTGGCCGCCGTGTGGCACTGCTAGAGCCACCATGATATCTCCCGGCTCGGCTAGGGCTGTGTAGGCAGCCAAATTAGCGACAACCCCTGAGATCGGCCTCAAATCGGCGAAAGACCCGCGGAAGATCTTCTTCGCAAGCTCAACACCCATTAGCTCCACCTCGTCTATCCATCTACAGCCTGCGTAGAGCCTCTCACCCGGATAACCCTCAGCATATCTGTTCCCGAAGTCGCTGGCTAGAGCCTCCCTAACCGCGGGACTCGGCACATTCTCGCTGGCAACCAGAGGGATGGCGCTACGGAAGAATTCGTGATGCTTCCTCAGGCACTCTAAGACCCTCCTAAAATACGTGTAGCCCTCCTCCATACTCTCCCTAGACTGCAGCTCCGACTCCCTCATTAGGAGAATGAGTCGAGGCCCATTATTTAAGGCTCTTATATCATCTATACACCATCTCATTTCCAGAGGTGCGAGGCTGCTTGGGCAGGTATGGGCGTGGAGATAGTGGTGAGACAGACCTCTTCGGTGGCGGGAGAGTTCTTAAGAGCGACCTGAGGGTTGAGTGCTACGGCGAGGTTGACGAGCTCTCATCGGTTATCGGCCTCTGCAGGGCATTGTTAGGTGGGAAACACTTTGATGTTGACCAGGTTCTGCATGGTGTTCAGGAGACCCTGTTCAGAGTAGCGGCGGAGCTGGCCGCTGAAGACCCGGCTAAACTCGGCCTAGAGCTCATCGGTGAGAAGGACATATCTGCACTTGACGAGCATGTCGCGAAGATAGAGGCTAGGCTTCCACAGCTAAGACACTTCATCTACCCTGGGGGCTCACTCCCCGGCAGCATGCTCCATGTGGCGAGGGCTGTCGCGCGTAGGGTTGAGAGAAAGGTCGTAGGGCTGAGCACGAGGGAGAGCATCAACCCTAACATCCTCCGCTACCTCAACAGGCTCTCAACACTCCTCTTCGCCCTGGCCAGGTATGTGAACACGTTGGAGGGTGTGTCAGAGGATACCTGGCCTGGAAGGGGTATACACTAGGTCGACTTACCCCCCCTCTTCCTCACCTTGATGAGCTCCGAGACTAGGTACTCGGCCGAGTCAACCGCCTCCTCAGCGGTGTAGATGCCAAGGAATGAGGAGCTGAACATTATATTGGCTGTAGGCTGCCTATAGATTCTCTCATCACCGACCCAAAGCTGGAGTAGAAGCCTAATCATTGGGAATAGGCTGAAAGAGTAGCTGAGGCCGCCGAACCTTTCCTTCTCACCGTCAATCGCCCTACAGGTCGCGTCGAACCCTACCGGGTCATAGCCGAAGTTCTCAATGAGTGGCCTGAAGGCCCTCCTCATCAAGTCGCCAACATATGACTGGCCTTCTGGGAACTTTTCCAGAGGAACCCACTCCCCCAACCTACCTCCCTGAAATTTGGCCAGGTATTTTATGAGTAGGTGGGCCAGCTTGGGCTGGGAGGGTTTATGCGTTACAGCATCTGATACGGTTCCTGACGCCAAGTCCAGGACGAAGGAGCCGTTTAGGACGTTTACAAGAAACCTCTCACCCTTCCCCTCCTTCGGTGGAAGATGCACCACGTGGCAGACCTTAACCACCTGCTCCGGAGGCCTCTGCTTTAACTCGGCTAGGAGGGTGTCCAACTCCTTCCCTTGCATAAATCATGGATTCTAGCCTACATAAATTAATTTTAGCCGTCTAACCAGACCGCCTATTTAGCTGCGCCCCTTCAGTCATGATGCATGTGTTCCTCCATTGTAGTGGTCTCGGTGGTCTCTAGGGTTTGCTCCTTCGCCTCGAAGTCCACGGTGGAGCCGCTGCTTAAAACCAGTCTAACCTTAATGGCGTGAACATTCTCGGGAATCCGCTGCGTCAGCATTACATGGTATCCATCACCCTCTACGCCTAGTGCTCTAACCTCGCCACGAGGCGGAATACAGATCTTCTCAACCATCTCCATCTTAGCTACATTATCCTCTATGACCGTCCGGTGAAGCTCAGCCCTAATCCCCACTGGCTCAAGAACCTCCACACCCACAATACAGGCCTCAGAGAGGCCATGATTATGCACTAGGAAGAAGACGCCTCCACCCATCGAGCTTCTCCTAAAGAATGCACCGTGAACCTCCACTTCCTCACTAACATGCAACGATGACAAGAGAAAGAAAACACCAGCCACAACGCCGATAATTGCCAGCGAGGCGGCAACCAGCACTAGCCTGCTGAGACCTGACGAGCGATGGGTTGACATTCTGGTGCACAATAACGACTCAACGCTATTGCCAAATCCCGCTATATATATTAAATTAATGTGCTAGACGCTTAATCTGTGGAGATGGCTTTAAGGGTTGTCGGCATCGACCCCGGTACTAAGAGCTTCGACGTTTTCGGGCTTGAGGATGAGGAAGTCCTGGTTGATGCCTCTATACCGTCGGAGGAGATTGCCTCTAACCCCCGCATCCTCGCCGATATGCTCCATAGCCTAGAACCCTTGGACCTGGTTGTGGGCCCCTCAGGATACGGAATCCCGCTCAAACACATCTCAGAGATAAGCGATAGAGACCTATTCTATATGACGCTGGTGAGACCTGACGAGAGGGACATCCCAGTACTTGTCGGGCTGGCAAGAGTCGTCAAGGAACTGAGAAAACACAAGTTCAACACCTATTTCATACCCGGTGTTGCACATCTCCCAACAGTTCCGCCCCATAGGAAGGTTAACGCCATTGACCTTGGAACAGCGGATAAGCTATGTGTTGCTGCACTTGCGATTCACGACTACGCCAAGAGACATGGATTATCGTATCGGGATGTGTCGATACTGGTTGTGGAGGTTGGATACGGCTATAACGCTGTGATGGCGGTAGACCATGGAGTGATTGTTGATGGTGTGGGAGGCACGAGAGCGGGCCCGGGATTCCTCACAGCCGGTGGGCTTGATGGAGAGGTCGCATACCTGTTAGGGTCTCTAAGGAAGGAGATGCTCTTCAAGGGAGGTGTTAAGAGTATTATAGGCCGCGACTTGGCACCTGAAGACCTGCACAAACTGGCTCAGAGCAGTGAGGCAGCTAAAATCGCGTGGAACGCATTCGTGGAGGGGATCGAGAAGACGGTCTGGTCCCTCATCCCAGTCATGAGCAGGATAGACGCAATACAGCTCTCAGGCCGGCTAAGCAGGGTTGAGCCAATCTACAACGAGCTGTCTAGACGTCTAAGCCGCCTAGCACCTGTCGAGAGGATCAAGGGCTTTGGAGCCAAGTCAAAGGAGGCTGCACAGGGAGCAGCCCTAATAGCCAACGGACTCGCAGGAGGACCTGCAAAGGAGTTGGTCGAGCTTTTGAGGATAAGAGAGTCTGGGGGAACGGTGCTAGACTATGTCTTCATCGAAAATCTGAAGGAAAGGATGGCTAGTGACGGAGGATAGCTGCACAATCTTTAATTTAGATTGGGAGAAATGTTTAGACTCTTAAACACTCGCCAGTGAGGGTCTTTACATATATATCGTGGCTAACTTGCTTAAGCAACGAGGATAGAGTTGGCCAGAGTCTATCTCTTTCATGAGGCCAAGGGGTTGACGCGGTTCGAGCTTGGAGGTAAGGGCTATGGCCTCGTCGAGATGACCGCTGCTGGTCTTCCTGTGCCTCCTGGATTCACGATTCTGACGTCTGCATGTAAGGAATATTACGCGAATGGGGGAAACATTCCTGAGGGGCTGCTTGACGAGGTTCGTGAAAAGCTGAAGAAGCTTGAGGAGATGACCGGTAAGAGGTTCAACGACCCTGAGAGGCCACTCCTTGTCTCTGTTAGGTCTGGTGCTCCCTACTCCATGCCGGGTATGATGGACACCATACTCAACCTAGGCTTGAATGATAGGGTTGTCGAGGGTGTTGCAAGGCTGACGGGGGACCGGCGCTTCGCTTATGACGCATACCGCCGCTTCATCCAGATGTTCGCGAGGATAGCCATGGGCGTTAAGGGTGAGCTATTTGAGCAGGTTTTAGAGAGGACGAGGAACAGGCTGGGCGTCAAGCATGACTACGAGATTCCAGCGTCAGAGCTCGAAAAGATAGTCCAGGAGTTTAAACAGATTGTGAAGAGGGAGACAGGGAGGGAGTTTCCACAGGAGCCGTGGGAGCAGCTTGTCATGGCCATCGAGGCAGTCTTCAAGTCATGGAACAACCCCCGCGCAATAGAGTATAGACGCTATTACAAAATCGCGGATGACCTAGGCACAGCAGTCAACGTACAACTCATGGTCTTCGGCAATATGGGCATGGACTCTGGCTCAGGAGTCGGCTTCACTAGGAACCCATCCACCGGAGAGGCCAAACTCTACGGCGAATACCTACCCAACTCTCAGGGTGAGGACGTTGTCGCTGGGATAAGAACACCCATACCGATCGATAAGGTAGACTCACAGATCTATAGGCAGCTGGTCGAAATATCTCGGAAGCTTGAGAGGTATTTCAAAGATATGCAGGACTTCGAGTTCACAGTTGAGCGTGGGAAGCTCTACATGCTCCAGACCAGGAATGGGAAGAGGACAGCTCAGGCCGCTGTCAAGATTGCTGTGGACATGGTTAGGGAGGGGCTCATAACGAAGGAGGAGGCATTATCCAGGATTGAGCCCAACGAGCTTAATCAGCTGCTACACCGGAGGCTTGACCCGCGGGCTAAGATTGAGCCGATAGCCAAGGGGCTTAACGCATCACCCGGAGTGGCAACGGGCAAGGTAATCTTCGACACAGATGAGGCGGCTGAGCTCGGAGGGGAGGGCGAGAAGGTGATACTTGTGCGGCCTGAGACAACCCCTGAGGATATTAAGGGGGTTATCGCCGCCCAGGGCGTGCTTACAAGTAGAGGAGGGATGACAAGCCACGCCGCTGTTGTCGCGAGAGGCATGGGGAAGCCGGCTGTCGTCGGCTGCGAGAGCATCAAGATAAACATGGAGGAGGGCTACTTCGTAACTGACAAGGGCATCCGCGTCAATAAAGGCGACATAATAACAATCGACGGGACGACCGGCTCGGTCATCCTCGGAGAGGCGCCGACAATCGAGCCTGAACTGACTGAAGAGTTCAAGCTCCTGTTGTCTTGGGCTAATGAGATTAAGAGGCTGGGTGTTAGGGCTAATGCCGATACGCCTGAGGCGGCGGCGAAGGCTAGGGAATTCGGTGCAGAGGGCATAGGGCTCTGCAGGACTGAGAGGATGTTCAACGCTCCGGACAGGCTGCCTATCGTGAAGGAGATGATCATGGCTGAGACGGAGGAGGAGAGGAGGAGGGCGCTTGAAAAGCTCTTCCCGCTCCAGCTGGGCGACTTCATAGAGATATTCAAGATAATGAAGGGACTGCCGGTGACCGTGAGGCTTCTCGACCTACCGCTCCACGAGTTCCTACCCTCCGAAGCACAGCTACTCACAGAGATCTATGAGCTAAAGTCCAAGGGCGCGCCGCAGAAGGAGATAGACGAGAAGATGAAGATACTCCAGAAGGTCCGCCAGCTCCAAGAACATAACCCAATGATAGGGCATAGAGGCTGCAGACTCGCCATAAGATACCCTGAGATATATGAGATGCAGGTCAGGGCAATACTCACTGCGGCGATAAGGGTGTTGAAGTCCGAGGGTGAGACAGTCCACGTCCAGATAATGATTCCACTTGTCTCGGAAGCTTCTGAGCTAGCATACCTTAGGGAAATAATCGACAAGACGGCTGAGAAGGTCTTCCAAGAACAGGGGATAAGGGTACCGTACAAAGTCGGGACGATGATAGAGACGCCCAGAGCCGCGCTGACCGCCTCTAGCATAGCTAAGGTCGCAGACTTCTTTTCATTCGGGACCAACGACCTAACACAGACAACATTTGGATTTAGCAGGGACGACGTCGAGGCCAAGTTCATGGCAGACTATCTCGAGAAGAAGATTTTGAAGGAGAACCCCTTCGAAGTGCTTGACACAGAGGGTGTTGGGAGGCTTGTGAAGCTCGCGACCGAGGAGGGGAAGAGGGCTAATCCACACTTGGAGGTCGGAATCTGCGGCGAGCATGGCGGGGAACCGAACAGCGTCAAGTTCTTCCACTCAGCAGGCCTCGACTATGTCAGCTGCTCACCTTACAGGATACCGATAGCGAGAATAGCGGCGGCCCAGGCAGCAATAGCGATAAAGGAGAAGGCCCCAGTCACGGTTTAGAGACCTAGTAGCTTGTTTTAGTTCTACTGTTTATTATTGCTAGGTGGGATAGCTCGGAGTCTGGTGCAGCGCCGTGCCAATGCCTTTCACCAGCCGGTATTAGAACTATATCCCCCTCCCTGACCTCCTTTTCCTCGCGCTCATCACCCACAAATCCGCGGCCCCTGAGAATGAATAATATCTGCTCGTGGTCATGTGTATGGAGTTTAGTTCTTGCGCCTGGCGAGAAAGTCACAATGACGGCCATGAACTCTTTTGAGCCGTTTTCCTCGCTGATAAGAGTTTCCACGTTTACGGTCCCCTCGAATAGGCCGCCCTTCCGCTCCTCACCCCTGACACTCCCACTGCTAACGATTATCATCAAAACCTAAAAGGCTTATCCTGAAATCTAAATTTTTCTAGAGCTTTTTTTCGTCCGAGCTCTGGCTATGCCATTTTCGCTGACTTCTTCCCTAATCTTGAGAGTAGGCCCCCTATCGTGTGACTGGCTTCTGTCTTCCAAGCGTATCACCCACTTCCCTCCCCAATACCTAAGATAATCTAAGAGTGGCCTGAGATCAATTGCCATCTCAGTCAGTGAGTATTTTACACTGAAGGGATGAGTACTCACAATCTCCCGCGACACTAGCCCCGCCTCTTGCAGTGATTTCAGCGTTCTGGAAAGGGTCTTGGAGTTGATTCTGGGCACTGTCCTTAACAGCTCGTTGAAGCTTTTCGGGCCATCTAAGAGATAGCTGATAACGACTAGGGACCACATGCTCCTCAAGAGTTTTGACGCGGCAAGGACTGGACAAATCTTTACCCCATCGCCGTTTGAATTGTATCTACACTGCGAGTTAGTCATCTGGTGGCATATCTGCCCCCTACTATTTAAAATAGTGGCACTTTGCCATCTAGTGGCGTTAGGTGAGCGCTATAAATGGCAGTGTTCGGTTTCCTAGAGCAATACAGCGATGTCGCGTTCCTGATACTTAGAATAGCCCTAGGCTTCATGATGGTTGTCCACGGGTTTCCAAAGCTGTTCGGACCCGCTAGGCCTCAGATGAGGTCTGGCATGGCCCAGCTGGGGATTCCGCAGACCCTCTTCGACTTGGTTGGGCTATTAGAGTTTCTCGGAGGAATATTCTTGATAGCAGGGTTTCTTACCAGGATAGTCGCAATACTCTTCGCCTTAGAGATGGTGGGCACGATTGCTCTCTATTTATCAGTCCTCGGGAAGTTTACCCCGCCGCCTGAGATGTTGAGCCAGATGGTAGCTAACTCTAGAAG
>Ga0105160_1000270_pt1 | contig 26045 bp, 26 predicted proteins | sample GXS110809BmetaG_FD_89591 | JGI IMG/M metagenome (GOLD analysis project Ga0105160, IMG submission 89591) | Hot spring microbial communities from Gongxiaoshe hot spring, China to study Microbial Dark Matter (Phase II) - GXS 110809B | ecosystem: Environmental > Aquatic > Thermal springs > Hot...
CAAAAATAGGCGGCCAATCGGGGCCTATAGGGCCCGGCAACGGGTCTTGGGCCCCGACGAGGGCTCCCCTAGAAGAGGGGGTTTATGGGGTGGGCGTGTACGGGCGGAGGCTTAGGCCGGACGCCCTCAGCGTGCCACTCCCAATCGCCCGAGCCGCTTAGAGGGTCGGGCGTGGCCTACGCTAAAACGCTCCACACACCTCACCTTCCTCCTTCCTTGTTTAACACGTAAATACGGAAGAGTCGGGAGTCGGCATTGTCTTTGCAACTTCTAAGGTTTTAGACGATGTTCATTGTAGTCTCGACATGTTTATATCCTAAATGTTGGCGATTCAACCTAAATGGTTCAGGTTATTGGTGGATACTCCAAGAGCCTATACACTATCCTCGGCGCGATAGGTTTTGTTGCACTAATCGACACTTCGATGATCTCGCCGATTATAGCGTCTCAAGCTAGGGCACTTAACGCGGACGCCTTCCTCGCAGGGCTGATAGCTGGAGCCTATTCTCTTGTCGCCATACCCATGATTGTTTTGGGGGGCTATCTCACCGATACTTTCGGCCGTCGTAGGGCTATGACGGTGGGACTGGCCGGCGACCTAATTGCAATGACTCTCTACGCACTCTCACCATCCCCACAGATCCTTCTAGCGGCTAGGGTCCTCCACGCGGTGTTCGACTCCTTCATAGTCCCCTCAGCCCTGGCGCTGATTGGAGACTTCTTCTCCAAGGACGTTGGGCGGCCACTGAGCCTCTTCTGGACATTTGTAACGGCCGCAATAATTGCGGGGTCTGGCTCAGCTTCGGGCCTCGTCTCGACGCTCGGGTTTCAGACAGTCTATATCGTGATCGGGGCATTAGTCGCGGTCAGCCTGGCCGCCACGCTAGCCGGCTTACCAACACCGCCACACTCAAAGCCTGATAGGCGTGGAGGAACACGCATCATTAGGACGTATGCGCTGCGTGTGTCCCTCTCGATGCTCAGCATCCTAAGCATGTACCTGTTGATTGGTGGAATAGTAGGCACTCTTCCAACTATGTTGATCGATAGATTTGGGTTTGATGAGAGGCTGGCCGCTGCTCAGGTAGGTCTCTTTATGGCCCTCTCCACGGCAGTCTCAATCCCGATATTCCCACTATCGGCTAGGCTCACCAAGACCCGGACACCGCTCCTACCGCTAGTCATGGGCCAATTCGCATCCATGGCTACGGCACTAGTGCTGGAGCATGGGGTCGGCTCACTGCAGCTCCGGCTGCTCGCATCAATAATCTTCGGCTTCGCCCTCGGAGCAGTAATCTTCTCATCCAGCTATCTCGTGGTGACCCTACCACAGGAGGCGAGAGGGCTGGGCTCAGGCCTAAACCAGTCTGCAAGCCTCCTCGGCGTCGCAATAGGCGCTCCACTAACCTCCCTCTACATCTCAACCATAGGATGGACAAACGTCTTTACAATCTTCGGCGCACTACCACCACTAGCCACGTCACTATTGATTTTCATCATCAGAAGACGGGCAGCGAAGTGGATCAAAGAATAAGAGAATACTTGCGCAGGCCTTATATTTGAACGGATTCCCGTGGAGCATTGTCTAGGCCATTATCGAGTGGTACCAACGTAGTATGTACTCTGGGAGTTTGAGGCCCCTCTCCTGTAGCCTGTCTACGAGGTATAGGGGGAGGGGGCTTGTGGCGAAGGCTACCTTCAGGTAGAAGTCGTTAGGCCTCCCTGGCAGGTATCTTGAGGGGATATAGAGGGTCTGGTCTGAGAGCGAGTTGATTGTCGAGTCCTTGGCCCCCACAATTGAGACGACATACCCTCCCATCTTCTTGAAAGTCCTACACCATGAGGCTACAACCTCCGTCTCACCGCTGTGCGATATCGCTATCAAAACGTCACCTGCTCTGGGTGGCGGGACATTCGTATCACCAGACACGAAGACTTGGTCTCCTATAGCCCGCTTCACATGCCCGATCCTCACACCAGTCATCCTAGCCACCTCCTGACTACTCCCCAACCCTGCTAGAAAACATGTATTGCGCCTCTCCAGCAACTCAATAAGCGAGTGCATAAAGTCAGACTTGATGACATTCTCGACAACCTCGTTTGTCTCGATTAGTAGCTGGTTTATCTTCTCAGACATGTTCAGGGGGTCGCTGTCCTCGTATATACATTCAGCCACAGCCTGGAGAAGAACCGAAGCACTGAGTATGAAGATGTCCTCAAGAATCCCGTACTGCTTAAACTCAGAGGTTGAGGCATTCTCCTCGGAGACTGTACGGCCCTTCACATAGGTGCATGTACCATACTTCTTTCCAAGCTTACCTAACGGCGAGTCTGCATCGCTTGTGACAACGTCTATCGTGTAGTCTTTCATCTTTTCAGACTTCGAGATCACGAGCGCGAGTTTCTGGGCGTCGACGAGGGGCATGAGGGAGCGGCCGCTACCTGAGAGTATGAGTAAGCTGACCCTTCCAAATCTCTGCTTGAGCTTGGGCGCAGCCATGTCAAAGCTCCTGTCAGGGAATCCCACATCGCTCCGGTCTACGACAACCTTCCCCCGATCCATCTTAGCCAGCTCGCTGCAGATTATGCTTACAGCACCTTTACTTCTGCCCTCGCCGTGTGGAACGATAACCCCTGCAGACTTGAGGTCGCTGTAGAGCTCAGCAGCCTGATTGAGGTCTATCTCTGATACATTTTGTATAACGTTGTTCATATAGCCGAGGCTACTCTTCAGTAGAGCCATTCACTCGGGAGATGGAGCCCGTGGAATAAAAATTTAATCCCAGCTCTTAGAGCGAGTTTTGCGCCTGATTAATGCATGGGCTAACCTCTTTTCAACCTTGAATTCGAGGAGCTCGTTCCCGGTTATTCTGCTCCATTTATTAAGTTCCCTCTCGGCACCTTCATCATAGTCAGCGACTATGTGTATAACACTATCGTCGGGAAATCCTTCGAGCTTATCTGAGAGAACCATAACTAGCTGGCTACACTCTATCCCGATTGCGGCGTAAACATAGTCTGGCACCTCTTTAAAACAGATTATCCCCTTCTCTTTTATCATTTTATCCACCATTTCTCGCACCTCGCTCCAATTCTTCAACCTAGCTAGGTAGTCGTCGTGAAGGGCGTAGACCTCGCAGAGCCAGGCGGAGTCTCCATCCCCTCTCTGCATAGCCCAGGGTTTCTCGAGAGCCTCATTGTTGAGACGCTCTATTCGTAGGTTGAAAGGGGCAGTAATATTTCCAGTAAATCTTCGGGATTCTATCAAGCAGATAGCCCTGTTAGCCATAATCTCTTCACCAGGCTGCTTTGGTCTTATCGAGGTTATTTTACCCCAAAGAGTCTGTGTGATAGGGAGGACCCCGACGCGGAATAGTTTATCCTGAATGGGGCGTAGCCAAAGCATGCTGTCGAGGAAGTAAAAATCGGTGTTTGAGAATCTGCAGCCGTGAAGCTCTTCCATTCCACCCTGATAATTCCTTCGCTCGACTTATTTCTCTATCGGAGTCCCGACAACGTTTCCCCACTCACTCCAGCTTCCATCATAGTTCCTGACTTTAGGGTATTTGAGCAGCTCCTTCAATACGAACCAAGTGACGGATGACCTCTCGCCTATCCTGCAATAGGTTATCACTTCTTTGTCAGATGTCACGCCCAGATTCTCGTATAGCTTTCTAAGCTCCTCGACAGGTTTAAAGGTGCCGTCCTCGTTGAGCGCCCGCGCCCAAGGGATGTTCACTGCCCCCGGTATGTGGCCTCCTCTCTGGGCATGTTCTGTCGGGTACTCAGGTGGTGCCAGAATCTTGCCAGAGTACTCATCAGGGGACCGTACATCCACCAGCGATACTGTCGGGCTTCCCAGCCTGGCTCGGACATCTGGCAGAAGCACCCTGTATTCATACCTCACTTTCGAAACTTTATAATTGGCTACGGAAGGGGCTGGGATATCCTTTGTCAACTCCCTCTCTTCAGCTATCCACTTCTTCCTACCTCCATCCATTAGGCTGATTCTCTCATGTCCGTATAGCCTCGCGACCCAGAAGGCGAAAGCGGCGAACCAGTTGTTGAAGTCGCCGTAAAGCACTATGTGGGTATCGTTTGAGATGCCGCTTCGGGAGCAGAGGGACTCAAATCCTTCTTTGCTGATTATGTTCCGCTCTATCGGGTCGTTTATGTCTTTTTTCCAGTCCCATAGGACGGCGCCTCGTATGTGTCCCTGAAAGTAGGCTGTCTGCGGGTCGTAGTCAACCTCAACTATCCTGACCCCCGGGTTGCCGAGATTCTTCGCTACCCACTCGGTAGATACCAGCACAGAAACCTCTTCTTTTCCACTCAAGGGTAATCGTATTATAGCGATATAATTGCTGTATTTAAATCCTATATACCTACACGAAGAAGAACAACATTCCACACCGGCAAACACATGGTGTGGGTGGTTGATGCATTTAATAGTCCCCTAAGCGATATAATAGGGGTTTGAAGGAGTCGAGGCTCAACATCTTAACGTCAGCGCCACCCGACGAGCTAGAATATGTCGTCGTAGATGCGGGAGGTGGGCCTGGCGTTGTTGCGCTAATCGTCTCCAGCATCCTCCAAGAGAGCTTAGAGATGGTCAAAATAGCTGAGATCTTCTCTCCCCACTTCCCCCAAGTAACGCTGATAAACAACGACGGGGTGGCAACCCCGCCTAAAGTTGAGATTTATTTCTCGAGGCCGCGCACAAACCAGAAGCAGGCATTATTAATCATTACGCGGAACTTCATAATAGAGACAACTGAGGTAGGTGAGGATATCTCAGAGTTGCTGCTCAAGTATCTATCGCAATATAAAATTAGCAGCTTTCTAGTTCTGACAAGCGGTCGAGTCAATGCAACTGGTGAGGTTTATGCATCCTCCACGGACATAGAGAGGGTTAGGCGGCTGCTGCGCCTCGGCGCACGGTCTGCCACTAATATTGATACATTACCAGTTGATAGGCTCACATCCTCGATGATGCTTCGGTTCCATCTGAACAACACACCCATGGACCTTCTAATATCGGATACTATGGGATTGGCGCCAGACCTCGCATCTGCGAAGAAGGTATTGGCTATACTCTCAGAGTATCTCGGCATACCCGTCGACACATCTAAGCTCGATGTTGAGATTGAGAAGCAGCGGCAGCTTCTGAAGGAGGCTAGTAGGTTCTTTGAGGAGATGGAGCGGGGGGGAGGAGCTCCCTCATACATTGGCTAACCTGTTATCTCATAGATGTAGACGTATGCTAGGCTTGTGTATGGTTGAGAGGATGAGAAGACCAGTCTATAGCCCTGCACATTAGGCTCTTCATAGTAATGTGCAGTGACAATGTTGCCGAATTGGTCTGAGGTCTGCCTGGGCTTGAACGGTATCAACTGGCCGAGAGTAGTATCGGTCCAGAACTTGTCTGTCGGGTTTGTCGGGTCCCTGTTAGGGCCGAGAAGTGAGACCTCGTCTATCGGCTTTAGTCCAAGGTCTCGGGCATGCTGATTCGCTATCCGCAGCATCCAGAACCATTTTGACTCGTCACCGTAGTATATGAGTCGTGGGAAGTCGCCAGCCCCCGTTTGGGGTCTATGCGAAATAAATATGAGGACGTGAGTTGCGCCCATCTCCTTGAATATTCTCAGGCTGACGTTCGTGGGTGAGAGGAGGGCATAGCCAACCTTCGCAATTTTCAGATTATCTATAGTCGTGTTGTCGACTAGTGAGGTCTTGTTGGCCACTATCGAGATCCAGTCCCCATAGTCCCACCACGCAGCAACCACTGCGTTGTCTGGAAGGTTATTCCGCATCCACTCCACAGCGCGCAGCCAATCACTCAATACTACACCCCTGCCCGTCGGAAGCGAGGCAGAGGTAATGGTGCTCGGAGAATACGCAGCATCGAGGGACGAGAACGCCCAGGAATTACCCATAGCTTGGGGAAGATAGTGAGCCGAGATGAGCATCATCATGACTAGTGGGACTGCGATTAGGAATCTTCTCTCTCCCATTTTCCTTAGCTTCAGTCCGCGGTGTGGGACGAGATTTCTTGAAGCGAGGACAAGCATCTCTGTCAGTGCAAAACCAGCCAATATCGCGGCGATAGGAGAGGTGGGCAGGGCCAGCCTGACCAGCGAGGATGCGAAGTATAGGGATAGGACTGCATAGAGCGCCAGGAATATGTCGCCATCCCCCGCCCTCCTGAGTAGCAGGAAGATACCGAAGGGCACTAAAATTAGTGTGGGTCCGAAGTCGTTGAATAGTGTTGACCAAGTGGCTGCTTGGTTCTCTGCAACAGAGCTGATTATTACGAGCTCACCCCTCAGCTGGGGGAACATAACCGAGAGAAACTTTAACCCAGGAAGATCTGCTACAGCGGCCACAACCAAACCAACACTAAGTAGGACTAGACCGAGGGCAATGCCTCTCAGTGTTATCACTGCCCTCCTAATATCCCAGTACCTGTATAACACGGCTGCAATGGCGACATATGCCATGGCGAGGTAGCCTGAAAGGAGGGTGACCTCTAGGATGTAGGATAGGCCTAGTTTGGGGACACTGATTAGTATTAGGGTTGTCGATGCAAGAAGTGGTATAAAGCTAGCTAAGATCTGGGCCCTGTACCTCCCCATAAAGACTAGAAGAGCTGTGAAAAGGAATACCATCATGATGGGGAATCTATGTGCGCCCCATGTCGCTCCAGTGTAGCCTAGTAAAAGCCCTGTTAGAAGGCCTAGAATCACTGCCCCCCTTACACTCCTCTTCTCGTTGATGGATGCGAGGTATGTCAGGAAGGCAGCGTGCATCAGCGGGATGGCAAGCGCCTCATCATCAAGCCATCCAAGATGTGTCCTCGAGATATGCGCATAACTAATCGATAAGAGTAAGGTTGAAGCTAGCGCAGGCCCCGTGCCTAACACATACCTCGCCAGTACAAAGGTGACGATTATCGCCAATACACCGTATACTACCGGCAGGGTGGCGGCGAGCTCCATTGGGTCCACGTTTATCCCGAGTGAGGAGAGGGTGAGGTAGATGAAGGCGAATGTGAACGAGACCCCAGGGTAGAAGGTCTTCCCAATGGACAGGCCTGTAGGATACCAGCTCTTATAGTCGACTAGGCCGGCAAACTCGAAGAAGCCCGCCCAGCCCCTCTCGATAATCATGTTGCCTACCTTGAAGTGCCACCACGGGTCGAACTCGCTTAGTAGGAAGCCCCACCTAGCCGGTAATGATCTGGAGACGAAGGTAACCGTGACCGCTATCAATAGAACAGAGAGCGGCATATAGAATTCCTTACCCCCAACCCTTCTATCAAGGCTTGTAAGCGCCCCTGAGACTCTGCCGAGGATAGCGCCCACGGACCTAGCCATCTTCTGGAAAAACCCAAGAAGCACCATATAAAGGGATAATTCCATACACCCTCTTTAATAGAGAAGAGATAATCATCTAATGCAGCCTCGGCGGTGGCAAGGGCTTCTTCGAGATTGCGACTCGCGTCTTCATTTTGTTTGGGTTGGAGGATGGTTTAGGGTTATATTGGGGACCCTTGCTCTCAACTCGGGTTGGAGAGGGTTAAGAAGACGCTGATCGCCATGCTTTCCCTTGACTGGGTTGTTAAGGGACGCGGAGTGCTGTCGGCAATCCTGATGTTCACCGCGATACTTGTCATGAGTGGGGTGGTATTCGTCTCTATGGGTAATTCCCCGACCTTCTATGGACGCCAGATCTTCTTCCCAACACAGACGGTACAGACAGTGGCGGAGTTCATAGTAGTCTCGAGCTATTATGCACTTGGCTTAACAGGCATGGCCCTCTTCTACTACGCCGCGACTGGGCGCCTATCAGATAGAGCTGCAGGCTACGCTGCATTGGGAGCAACATTCTTGATACTTTTCTCAGCGCTCGGCCTATTCTCTGGATTCTCCGCAAAGATATGATTAATCCTCTATAATTCCGCCTTCAAATATTCTTACGTGGAAAGATATTGATTTGTCAGCGTAGCGTAGCCTCAATAGCCTGCGACTAGGGGCGATGGGCTGGAGCCAAATCTCGCTGTCTGAGTAGTAGGAGACGATAGTGTTGGCTACTGGCTGCGGCTGGCCTAGCCCGGGCCTCTCGTGGACATCGGAGATGGCGATTGATGTGACGTTGCGGGTTCTTGTCACTTCTTTGAGGAGTGCGGACTGGAATGCGAGTGTTTTATAGATCCACTTGTCGCGGGGGAGGACGCCCGATGCAGCAACCCTGTGGAGGTATGTGAAGTCGTCTATAACTATTAATCCCGGCTCCTGGATATAGTCGCACGCCCAGACTACTAGTCTGAGCTGCTGTGAGAAGGTCTCCGGCATGGAGACCTTTATCCTAGACAGGTCTGCATCCCAGCGGCTTGTGAGAGACTTCAGCCTGGTTGGATGGAGCCTGCCCCCACAGTCCAGCCAAAGTACCTCCACCCCCAGCCTCGAGGCTATTGATGCGATCTGCAGCGCAAGGGTTGTCTTGCCGCTCTTCTCCTCGCCAACTATCAAGTGGAGACGCCTGGCCTCCAGCCCCCCATAGATAGAGTCTAGACTCCTGATGCCTGTGGTGAGCCTATCTAATTGGAGTGGAGACCGGTGGGCCGTGGCGAGGCACCTCTAAAAAATAAAGAACACCTGGCTTATAATGTCGGTTAAATACGTGTTTAATAAGGGGGCTCTGGCTAGGGCGAGCGTATTATTTTGCCTCGTACATTAAATAAATTTAAATCAAAGTATGTTGAGATATATTTAGTAGCGTGTAATGATTAGGAAATCTGCTACACAGAGGGTTGTCACGACACTAAAGAAATACGGCCCTTCGCCTGTGAAGCTTATCGCGCAGAAGGCAAAGTGTAAGGTCGCAACAGCCCAAGCCACGCTTAACAAGCTCGTCTACACAGGCCTGCTAAGCTTTGCCGAGATGAGGCTTGGTAGGTTTGCCAGGCCCCGGGTTGGGTTTGGAAGTAGACGGCTGCTCAGGCTATACTATATCCCACAGGTTCATAACAGTAATCGCATCTACTCGGCCATCAGCAGGCTGATCGTGTTTAAGAGACCTAACAACGTGTATGAGCGTAGGGCGTTTGGCATGTGGCTCTCATCAGCGATCCTCCCACACCAGGTGAGAGAGAATATACAGACTTCGGTATTGGAGGCGAGGCGTAGACCTCCCCGAGTTCATGTAAGAAACTAGTTAACTATAGTTGTTGGTCTATTCCTAATCTCCTTAAATTTCTCCCTCAGCTTTCCGAAGTCCGTTCCCTTCGAGTGGGCTGTCGTATAGTTTTTAGCTTTCTCGATGGCTCTACCTGCCTCGGGATTGACTTTCCTGAAATAGCGCTCAATCGAGTTTACCCAGAAGTTGGCGCCGAATGTAAGTATGCCGCCAGTGAGCAGCTTTAGTAGTGGGTTATCGCTGCCGAGCCTCCATGCGAGTAGCTCAGCCATCCTTCGGGTGTTTCTCCAGCTGACATAGATTAGCGCTGCCTGCGCCGGGGTTAGGCTGGCATAGACGTCTGTGAGGTTCTGATTTCCTCTCAGCGAGCCCAGGCTTACAAGCGCCATGGGCGTAACGGTGAAATACAGGCCCAAGGAGGCCATATGGTTTATGAGGCCTATCGTGTCCCATACATCGTCGTCTGTCTCTCCCCCGAGGCCCAGTATTATGGTGTATGCGGGGAGCCAGTAGGCTGCGTTTAACGCTTTCTGCCCTTCAACTACGATCTCAGACCAAGTTGCGTCCACGCCAACCCGGAATGGAAGTGCCTTCCTTGACATGTGCTGGAGAATTAGCTTATCACTCCCAGTCTCGAGGCCAATCTGTACCCCAACATGCCTCCCCGGCCCAGCGCCAACTATCTTGGATATCATCATAGGCAGCTCAGGGTCTGCGGCCGGTGGCGCAATCGTCGCGTGCATAGGGTTCGCATGCGTCACACCATTCTGCGACATGACGACCCTGTATAGCTTCTCTATCGCCTCCTTGTTCGGCCAGTAGTTTGGGTCCCTTAACATGTAGGCCCACTGGTTGTCTGTAATGAACCAGGCGTTTCTCACGCCACACCGCAAGTTGACCCTGACCTCCTCGAGGACCTTCTCGGGTGGATAATAGCGGAGCGGGCGTGTCGTAACTTCACAGAAGTCACAGTCAAGGCCACACCCCCTCATTATCTCAACCTGGCCGCTGATAGTGCCGCCAACGATCGTGGGGATGTTTTCTATCTTGGGGAGCTTAAATCTGGAGAATGGATGGCGGGCTATAAAGCGGCCTCGCGGATCCTTCACATAGGTTATCGTAGCGCGTCCACGCTGATCGAAGACAGTCGACTTATAGCCGTGGAAGAAAATGGAGTTGTCGATTCCGCCGTCTATTATACCCTCGAACAGTAGATGTATTATATCATCCATCTCCCCCTGAACTACATGGTCTATCCCAAGCGCATCTATCATCTCAGGCCTAATCTCAAACTCCCACTCGCCAGCGCCTCCCACTAGCAGCTTGGCCCTAGGACACCTCTCCCTCCGCAACACATTAATAGTGTGTATGAGGTCCTCAAACTCCTTTGCAACCCAAGACTTCTCGCGCCCACAGTTGTTGAACATGATTGTTAGAGGCCCAATACCCAACGGATCCATCGTGTTCACCGCGATTATCTTTGTATCTTCCCTGATGTGTCTCTCCAAGTGTCTGGGATGGCTGACCTCGGCCCTCAGCTTAGACCTCACCTTGAGGCAAGCCTCTATCTTTCTTATACCGTAGGGAGCGAGGATAGCTCTTCCATACTCGTCGGCCGGGACGTCTGGCTTACTCAGGTATCTGTATATTGGTGGGGGGACGTATCTGACAGGCGCGCAGGGGAGAAAGCTGAGGAGCGGGAAATTGTGGAATATGTGACCCAGTGAGGGGTCGAAGGTCAGCACCACTTCCGTCATTTTCTGGATTCGAGTTGTTCTGCTGATAAATAACCTTTATTCACCTGAGTCAACTTGGTAAAAGGACCTTTAGGTGAGAAAACACACCAGGGTTTTGAGTTGGAAGTAATATATACTGCCATTATTTCATGAATGGTTGAAGATGACTTCTAAGTCCCTAGCCGGTGCCATCTCCAGGCTGGAGGCTGAGAGGAGGTCCTACGCCATCGCGACGGTTGTCAGGGTTTCTGGCTCCAGTTTGGGGAAACCTGGCTTTAAAATGGTGGTTAATGACTTGGGCGAGATAGTTTATGGGACTTTGGGCGGTGTCTGTCCCGAGGGACCCATCATCTCCATCGCCCTAGAGTGTATCAGGGAGGAGGAGCCTAGGCTGATAAGGTTGCACCTCGAGAGTACTGAGGAGGCGGTGAGGGGCATGGCTGCCTCGAATAGCAGAGACGAGATATTTGTAGAGACATTCTGCGGGGGGACTATGGAGATTTTCGTCGATCCGGTCTTGCCTGCTAGGCGGCTATACATTATAGGCCAGGGGGGGAAGGATGATGTAGAGGAGGCGCTGGTCAGGATTGGAAAAATCCTCGGGTTTGAGGTATGGGTCATAGACCCCATGCCTGTGCTGGAGGCTGAGCCTGACCAGCTGGTAACTGAGGTTGACTTTGACCTTTCAAGACTTGAGATAGGGCCGCGGGACTGTGTCGTAGTCTTGACTAAGGGTGAGAGGGATGTTAAAGTCCTTGAGGCTATCTCGGGGAAGCGCCCTATCTATGTGGGTTTGATGGCAAGTAGTAAGAGGGCAATGCGGGACCTAGAGATCCTCAGGGAGAGGAGAGTGGATGAGGATTTCATCTCCCAAATAAGCACGCCCGCAGGCATCGAGATAGGGGCCAAGACTCCTCCAGAGATTGCGTTATCGATCATGGCGGAGATAGTGGCGCGGATTAGAGGAGCAGCTGTGTTAAGGAAGGGTGAGACCCAGCCTCCGACCTCCACACGTAAAGAAGCCGAAACAACCATCTCCCTAAGCGGTTTATCCTGCGACCCCCAGGCCAGCACGCCACAAGACAAGAAATAAACCCTGGCTCATATCCCACTATATTGGGGGCGAGCGGCTGGGCGGGCCACGGGGAGCTCCCGAGGAAGTTCCTCCCCCCAACCGGTGCAGTCGGCCACCGCGAGGTGGGCGGGGAGACCTGCGGCAACGCCACAGAAACGAGACCCCTCCACCACAGATGAGGCTGATCCGCCAAACGGAGACGGTGACGAGTGGTGGAGAATGGATGAAACGGGCGACCCCGACGGGGAAAGGCGCCAGGGCCTATGAGGCGCGCCGGCGAGGCCCGCGAAAAACCGAGAAGACCAATCCCGCCTAAAACAGAAGGAGGACTATGGGCCGCACGCCCCCAAGATGGCGGGAATACATGACCTATAATCTTTGACCGTATGATGAAGAGTCTCCCGCTTATCTAACGACCTCGCTGCCGGTATTGAGACTTAGCCAGCCTCCACAACTGATGTCAAGTAAGGTTATGCCACCCTATACTACCCCCCATCTAAGACTCTGTATATGTGATGAATTGGAGGCCTCAACCATCCTTCACGAAATTCATTTTGTGGATATTGCGATTATTATTTCGTCTCCATCTCTCAAAATAATATTTAATGGGTCCTTTACCTCAGCGGCGTTAACGGTTACCCTTACTTTCCCACAGTAATTATCGAAGCATTCATCGGAGATTGTTTTTCCCCAGATCGCTAGAAAATCACCAAGTGTGAAGTCCATCCAGACCGGTGATTCTACATGTATCAACCCAGTCTCGTCATGTGTATGTATCACCCTCATTCTCCCGTCGGCTGCTATCCCGATATTAGCGGGGACCTTAATCTCCTCCCCATCAACCAAGACGCGGAGACTGGCGTGTATGTGCATGGATACTTGCTCGTTTCCTTTTAGGTACATGTTAAGGAGTGAGTTTTTGTCCAAGGTGGTCGTCTGAGTTTGTTGTGGCTGCGCTACATAGGGTGCTACGTATACTCCCGTTATTAAGAAGACAGCTATAAGGGCAATCCATGGAGCTACAAACCTACCGAAGTAGTAGCTACGGTGCTTGGCCTTGATGTGAAATTTTAGAGCCGATTCACTCTCAAACTTCTTCATGCATCGGCTGCATACATGCCCACGTTTCAACAGCCTCTTCCCGAGATTCCGATAGGCAGGCTATATAAAGTTTCAAATAGATATCACGTTAGACCAGACTTGTTCTACTCATTACTATGGCATACACCCAGCCCGGTATTCGGAAGCCGCCTATGAATGCCATGACACAAAGGAGACCTATACCGCATTTGGGGTAGGGATGGAGCTCCTACATGAAAATTACGGTAAGAAGTATTTTCATGAGGAGGCTGGTCTTATCCTGTTATGGGTACTAGTTGTCCTCTAATCTCGCCGGCTGGGAACTTAGCCGTATGTACATTGACGTATGCCGCGCCGGCTCTTATGGCTTTTATCAACTGGTCAAAATCTCCTGCATTGAGCCCCTGCGCAGGTAATGCTACCACATCAGAAGCCGTTCTTGTTCCCGTAACTTTCCCATACGATGTTGGACAGGCGGGCTTTGGGCCACCGCATAGCCAGACAGCAACACCCCCTACATGACCATCCCTGCCAAAGTGTATATGTGCCATCGATACATTGGCGAGATCATAATAAGTGAGCTCAAAGGTTATGCTTTTTTCATCCTCAGAGATAGTAACGATAGCAAACCCGAAGCCGTTCGAGGCGACAGATGGCACTTCATTAAACCCTGATAGAGTTGCTACAAAAATTGAGCCACCTTTTTGCGCATGTGCCCCCGAATAAGCTAGAAAAGTGCCGAGCCCGACTAGGGGAATTGTCAGAAGTATCAAGATAACCGAAATTACTCGATTATGGTTTGTCATGCTGTCAATGAAGGCCCAGGTTGTATATATAACTTCAACATCTGCATATTTTTGAAAAGTTCTTATATTAGAATGGCTTTTCGACCTATTGTGTCAAGCCTCATTATACTCTTTTTGACACTCTCCATGATCGAGGTCGGGAGATTCTTGCTTGAGTCAGTTTTGTTCATCATTGCCAAGTTAGGGCTATGCCGACGCGATCCCCACTATGGACTATATGTCCATAGCCTGCTTGTCAGAGCCTCTATCACCCCCCCTTCAGCTCGGAGTTTCATTCGAGCGACCCGCTCAAACCCAGCTACGATCCTCATCTTTTTAAATCCGTCGACAATCCATCCCACGGCTAAAACCGCAGACTTTCTTGTTGATCTCTCCTTGTAAATGAGTTTATGCTTTCTGCGGTGATTCTAGTATGTCCTCGCCTTCTTTGAAAAATGCTTGGCTTATTGCGATCATCCTGTTCCTCTTTCAATCCCTCCATAATGCTGACATCTACGTCATTTCTGTCGTTTTTCCACAGGTCTTGGACGAGTTCCAGATCACATACGTCTACGGTGGCGCATTGATTACAGCTACCACCGTCTTGTCTGTAGTGCTCTTTCCTGTCTGGGGATATCTCTTTGACAGATATTCAAGAAGACTACTCATAAGCGTTGCAGGCGTGATATGGGGATTCACAACGTGGCTTAATACACTGCCACGAAGCTTCCTCGGCTTCTTCGTAACTAGAATACTAACCGGGATAGACAATACCCCGCCATCCGGCATAGAGAGCCTGATAAGCGACTATTTTCCACCGAAAAAGAGGGGCAAACCCCTAGGGCTTATAGGGGCCACGGGGGCAACCGGGGCATTGATAGGAACTATCGTTGGTGTCGTGATAGGCTATGCATATGGCTGGCGATACCTCTTCCTGATAACGGGGGGCCTAGGTATATTGATGGCGGTTATTGTGTACCTTGCTGTAAAAGATGTTCCGAGGGGAAGCTCTGAGCCTGAGCTCTCAGGGCTGAAGATAAGAGAGGAGCTTTACAAGATAAGGTTTAGAGATATATTCGTTTTGGTGAAGAAGCCCTCAATGCTATTCATAAGCCTGCAGGGACTCTTCGGAGTATTCCCATGGATGACGCTACAGACTTGGGTCTTCACATACATGCTTAGAGAGAGGATGTTCAGTGAGACGATGGCTCTTTTTGCGATGCTAATCTGGCTAATCACAATGGTCTTTGGGAACTTTGCAGGTGGGGCTATAGGTGACGCACTCTTCTCAAGGACTGTTAGGGGTCGTGCGATAGTCGGCGCGGTTGTTGTGTTTCTATCCGCGCTAACCATCTACATTACATTGTCGTGGCCTGTTGAGGATGTTGCTGGGTTCACAGTTCTGGGAACGGTCACATCTTTTATCCTTCCTATGGCCGGGCCAAACGTAGTCGCATCAATCATGGACACAGTCCAGCCTGAGGTGAGGAGCTCGGCAGCCTCCCTCCTCTCGATATTCGAGTCTGCTGGCTCGTCAACAGCACCTCTAATCGCAGGATACCTGGCAGACCTTTATGGTCTCGGGTTTGGAATGATGTACATCTCCACTTCTACATGGATTGTCTGCGGGGTCTTGTTCACAGTTCTTGCCGTGGTTATACCGCGCGACATCAGCGAGTTGAGGTGGATGATGAGGGAGAGGGCTGACCAACTCAAGGGAGGAGACACCATCTAAGCTTGCTGCTTTCTCGCTCAGATGCTTAGCTGGGCGCGCCTGTTCACAGCTCGCCACCTGATGCTGTATGGAAATGGAAGATTGGCAGGGACTATAATCCTATCCCACCTCTCTATCAGCTCCCTCTCCTTCTCGAGGGCTAGTCTGAGAGGCGTGGAGAGGTCGGAGCCGTCCCGAAACTCTCTGACAGCCTCGAGAACCATCTTCTGCACCTCATCCCTCTCCGCAGAGAATTGGGCTATGCGGTAGTAGTTGGTCTGGAATCTTCTGTGAAAGCGCTCAACACTCCACCAGTAGTTGTTGGGGTTGTATTTGTTGGTGGGATTCTCTCCCACGGGGGGTGGTTTTGTGTTGAAGTTTAGCGGCTTAAATATGCTTATGCAGGGAAGTGATGTTCCTGTGAACCAGTGTATGCCGTTCTCGCTTAGCTCCGAAACCTGAGATGAGGCTGTTTGGGAGGGCCTAGTCAAGCCGCCGTAGTGCATACAGATATCCCTCATCGACCCCTTATGGGGTAGGTAAGGCTCGGTGGAGTGAGACCTCAAAATGGACATCATGTATTCGATTGTTATTTCGCCTTCTTTCTCCCTTAGCCTCCCGTAGGTATAGGCCCTCCTATCCCTTCCATGGGCGAAATACGTATAAAATCTGTCTGAGAAGTGTCTGGCGAAGCTAAAGCCACCCTTACTAGCAAGTTCTTCCACACCATCGGAGGCTATGTCCCAATCACCTTCGAGTATCAGTGCATTAGATATTGAGTATACACTTTCAATTCTCTTGGCAGCCCAGTGTCTGCCCGCCGTCTCCAGCACCCACGCCTCCCTTGGGTCGGCTATGATGAACGAGTTGCTGTAGATTAGCCTGTGCTCGTAGCTTCCGCTCCCGCCCTGATCATCTACGATACTTGTTATGAGTTTTAGAGCCTCTTCAGAGTTTCTAGAACGCTCCAAAGCCAGCCTAACAATATCCATGCCGAGAATCCCCTTATCTGGGAGCTTCTCTCTACTAAAGATGGCTGTGTTCCCTATAGCTAGGCCGAACTCGTTTACACCCATTTCAGCCCCCCAGGTCCACCAAGGGCGCGAAATAATTATCGAATACGTCTCCCCGACCTGTGGAAATTCAACATACGTTAGCTTAACTTCACCCTCCTCATGCTTCTTTCTAGGGATTAGCTCTAGGACTTGGGCCTCGTTAGGATCTCTGTCAGAGTTTTTGGCGAATAGCATCACCCTCTCCTTAGTCGCCCTTGGGGTTGCTACGAGAATATCACACATAACGACACCTTAGAGTGACAATCACATAGGCGCTTATAAGAGTAGTTGGCGTCCTCTTCCGCGCCTAGCGGAGCTTAGGCGGGGCTTCCTAGGATATTCGTTTCATCCTTGTGCTGGTTGGTTCAGATTTATTTTAACGCTTGGGACCAACTTCTCGGGTCTTGAAGCAGAGTCTCCGGTCTGCCCGCCTTATACTTATACCTGGAGTGGATTTGGCGACGGTTAGCAAGAGTAGTGTGAAGACGACTAGGAAGGGTGAGGTAAGTAGAGCAGAAGCAATACCGTACCCCATCCAGTGCCCAGCATCTCAGCCGCAAGGTGGACCGCACATATATTAGCCTTATCTTATTTCCCGACAATAGCCATCTTAGACTGAACATATTGTATGACGAGGAAGGAGATAGCCGTCGCTGTAAACGTGTAAATGCCACCCGCACCGTCTCGGTTTCGGGGCTTGAGGGGTTTGCGGGTTCTTTTCCGTGACAGGGTTGACGCAGGTTTGAGGCTTGCAGAGGTGTTGAGGGAGTATCTGGGGCCTGGATCGGTGGTTTATGGTATTGCTCGTGGCGGAGTCGTGGTCGCAGGCGTTGTGGCTCGGAGGCTCGGTTGCGCGCTTGATGTTATTGTTGTGAAGAAGATTGGGGTTCCCTTCAACCCTGAGCTAGCCGCTGCGGCGGTTACAGAGTTCGGTGACTTGGCTGTGGAAGATGAGGTTGTGGATTTCTATGGGATTTCGCGTGAGACGATAATGAAGAAGGCCGCAGACCAGGTGCCTGCCATGCGAGGGCGCGCTGAGAGTTACAGGAGTGGTAGAGGATTCATAGACGCGGCAGGGAAGACCGTGGCTGTCATCGATGACGGATTAGCCACTGGCACGACGATGCTAGCTGCTGTCCAGTCGATTAAGAAGATGAGGCCTTCAAAGCTGATAGCCTCAGCGCCTGTAGCATCCACTGCGGCTGCCTCTCGGCTTAGACCATTTGTAGACCAATTTGTCTGCCCATATATTGAGGAGGAGTTCTACGCGGTAGGCGAGTTCTATGAAAATTTTGCACAAGTAACCGACGCGGAGGTTATCGAATATCTAAGAGCGGGCGTGAACTTCTGTTAGGTGGTGTTTAGGGCCGCATACCCTTTCTTCTCAAGCTCCTCCGCCAGCTCAAAGCCCCCCGACATTATTATTCTTCCATCATGCATTACATGCACTACATCTGGTTTTAGATAGTTTAGTATCCGCGCATAGTGGGTGATTACTAGGAAGCCCGTGCCTCTCTTCTTGTTTATCTGCTTAATTGCATCAGCCACTATCTTAACGCTGTCTATATCAAGGCCTGAGTCGGTCTCGTCGAGTATTGAGATGCGCGGGTTAAGCGTTGCGAGCTGCACGATCTCGCTCCTCTTCTTCTCACCCCCCGAGAAACCCTCATTCAGATACCTCTTGGTGAAAGACTCATCCATCTGGAGGAGCTTGAAGTTTTCAACAAGCATCTTGTGGAACTCTGATACTGATAGTTTCTTGTTGCTTTCCCCGTGTGTTGAGAGGTAGGCGCGTCTGAGGAAGTTAGCCATTGTAACACCGCTTATTTCCACTGGGTACTGAAACGCTAGGAACAAGCCGCGCTTTGCCCTCTGGTCTGGTGAGAGCGCGAGTATGCTCTCGCCGTCTAGTAGTATGTCCCCCTTCTCGACGACGTATTTTGGGTGGCCCATTATTACTTGCGCTGTAGTGCTTTTTCCGCTCCCGTTCGGGCCCATGAGGGCGGCTATTTCACCTTCCTTAACAACTAGGTTCACTCCCTTCAGAATTATCTTGCCCTCTATGCTAGCCCAGACATCTCTCAGCTCGAGTATAGCCATATCCTGGAACTATTGTTTGCGTGGCACGATAAAAACCCAAAACAGCATCCCACACCGCGTCATGTGAGGTATGCTCTCCGGAAGAGCATGAGCAGGGGGAAGAGGTAATGGAGGTTGACGCCACCCTCGCCAGGCGGCAGAGAGTGTGGATATATATCCGCGTCTTCGATTTTTGGACTGAATGGCCACCGTATATCCTTACTTCAAGCCGGGCCGAGGATTCGCCTACCCCGAATATACCTCAAAGTTCCACCCAAACTATGACTACCGCGTAAAGCATCTAAAGCTGGAGCTGTGGATTGACTTCGAGGGCGAGATTCTCAGGGGGGTGGAGGAGGTCGAGGTCGAGCATAACACTGGCGGCGGCTGGGTTGTTTTTGACGCCTGCGAGATGTGGATTGATAGTGTCAGGGTTGATGGTGGCGAGGCTGTCTGGAGGTATGATGGTGAGAAGCTGCGGGTTAAGATTGGTTCAGGGAGAGGCAGGATACAGGTAGCGTATAGGGCTAGGCCGAGGAAGGGGTTCCACTTCGTCAAGCCCGACAAGGCCAACCCGGAGAGGATGCCACAGGCCTGGAGCCAGGGTGAGACGGAGTACAACAGGTTCTGGCTCCCACTCGTTGACCACCCCTCACAGAAGCACACCTCAGAGGTCATAGCCTACGTCCCCCCAGGCTATGTCGCAGTATCCAACGGGGACCTGGTCTCAAGGGGTTCGAGGGATGGATGGGATTATTGGCACTGGAAGATGGACAAGCCCCACTCACCATACCTGATTAGCATCGCTGCTGGGGTGTTTGAAGAGTATGGCGAGGATTTCAATGGTGTGAAGCTGAGCTACTATGTTCCTCCAGGTTATGGTAGGGTCTACCGGCTCAGTTTTGAGAAGACGCCGAAAATACTGGATTTCTTCTCCAAATATCTCGACTATCCGTACCCCTATGGGAAGTATGCGCAGGTTGCTGTCCACGAGTTCATATTCGGGGGCATGGAGAATACAACCGCCACCACCCTGATAGACCTCACACTACATGACGAGAAGGCTCACATCGATTTTTCAAGCGACCCCCTGATAGCCCACGAGGCAGCCCATCAATGGTTCGGCGACCTAGTCACTTGTAGGGACTGGCCCCATATCTGGCTGAACGAAAGCTTCGCAACATTCCTCGAGAACCTGTTTGTGAGGCATGATAAAGGTGAGGACGAGTTCGTCTACGAGCTCATAAGAGATATGGACGCCTATCTAGCCGAGTATAGGGACTATTATGCGAGGCCGATAGTCACGCGTGTCTACAAGTATGCAGCAGAGCTCTTCGACGCACATACATATCCGAAGGGTGGTGTCATACTCAACATGCTCCGCGCCCTCCTCGGCGAGGAGACCTTCAGGAGGGGGCTGAACCTCTTTCTTAAGAGATACGCGTATTCTGTCGCGGATACGGAGGATTTCAGGAAAGTCATGGAGGAGGTCTCTGGGAGGAGCCTGGAGGAGTTTTTCGAGCAGTTCTTCTACAACGCAGGCCACCCCGCTGTTAGGGTTGAGGAGGAGTGGAAGGAGAGCAGCAAGCAGCTTGTTCTGAGGTTCAAACAGACGCAGGGCGATGACTCCCTACCTGTCTACCACGTCAACATACCAGTCCTAGTCAAGACAAGGTCTGGAGAGAAGGCGTTCACGGTCGAGCTTACGGAGAGGGAGGCCACCCACGTGATTAGCCTAGAGGAGGAGCCTGAAAATGTCTGCATCGACCCCCGCTTTGAGGTCTTTAAGACTTTGGAGCTAGCACGGGGTGTTGAGAAGCATGTTAAGGTCTTAGAATCTGATGAGCACGTCTACTGTAGAGTGTTAGCTGCGAGGGCTCTGGGGAGACTTGGTGGAGCGAAGGCGGTTGAGGCTCTAAAGAAGTGCGTGGTTGGTGATGGTTTTTGGGGAGTCTCGGCCGAGGCGGCCAGGGCCCTTAGCGAGATACGGAGCGAGGGGGCTAAGAAGGCCCTGCTGGAGGCGCTGGAGGTTGTCACGAATGCAAAGATTCGGAGGCCCATCTGCGAGGCCCTGGGAAACTATAGGGGGCGTGAAGTGGCTGAGGCTCTCTCTAGAGTCCTATCCAATAATGAGGAGAGCTACTATGTGAGGCAGGCCGCCGCCATTAGCCTTGGCCGGACCAGGGAGGAGGGCGTCCATGATATCCTCCTCAAACATATCGATACACCGTCCCACGCCTCCGCAATTACCGCAGGTGTCTTGAGAGGGCTCGCCGAGCTGGGTGGTGAAGAGGCCTTGAAGATTATTCTGAAGTATTCTGAGGATGATAGGCCGAGCACTGTAAGGGCTGCTGCGGTTGCTTCTCTCGGCAAGTTCCCTGGGAGGCGGGAGGTTGTCGAGGCGCTTCGACGCTACTCGCGCGACCCGAGCCTTAGGGTTAGGCGCTCGGTTGTAGCCGCCTGTAGAGAGTTGCTGAGTGGCGAGGTTTTGGGGATCCTTGAGGATATTGCGCAGAATGATGCTTATGAGATGGTTCGCAGGGTTGCGCGGGATGCTGCCGAGAGGGTTAGGAAGAGTCTGGAGAGGGGTGTTGAGTATAAGGAGCTGAGGGAGGAGCTTGAGAGGATTAAGGAGGAGAATAGGAAGCTTGTGGAGAGGGTCTCGATACTTGCTGGAGCCATAGAGGCTAAGGCTTAACTGGTATCCTCCTAACAGAGCCGCAGTTCCCACACGTCAAGACGATCATCAAACCTGCCCTCCCCCTCCTCACCCTAACCCTCGAACCATCAAACCTGTAGACCGTCATACACTTTCTACAGATCATCAAGCTGAGACGCCTAGGTATCCTGACCCTAAAGCTCCTAGACATCTCTACCGCCTGGGCCAAGGCCTCTCTTTTCAACACATCATCGTCTGTCGTGAGGGCCAGCTCTATCAGTCTCAGCACCTCATCCACTGCAGCCCCGCGCACCCCCTGCCTCAAAGTCCCCAGGTTATTTGATTAGTACATGCTTCTTATATTTCCCCAACCTTGGAGGGTGGTGGATAACTCGCGTATAGGGTTTATATGTTAAGATAGTTGAGGATGATGCAGCGATGCTTTCAAAAATCACGCTAGGGCTCATACTCTCCGCCATTGGCATGATCATCTCACTGGCAACACCTCTTATACACATAGCCCTAGTCTCAAGCGGCGTTGAAAGCTTTTTAGCCCTCGAGTTGACGCCAGGATTCCCGTTCCACCTCCTCCTCTCAATCGGAGGGGTTCCGATTGCACTCGTGGGGCTTTTCCTCTTTAGGAGGGGGATTAGGGAGGAGCTCTCCGCCGAGAGGATGCTCTCTATGTATCGCGAATCTGTTATCCAGAGCCTAGAAAATAGGGGGTTGCTGGAGAGAGAGGAGAGAGGGGTTCCAGAGGAAACAATAAAACCGTCTGGGGCGGAAGCTCTGAGACGGATAAGAGTGAAGAGCGCAGGCCTCTCTCTCATATGTCCTAAATGCGGCGCCGAGACTCCGCTAGGTGAGAGCAAATGTAGAAGCTGTGGGGAGAGGTTCGTCAAGAGCAGCGACCCAGTAAAGGCCTGCCCAATATGTGGCGGAGACCTATCAAACGCCCAGAGCCTCGGTGATGATACCTACGTGTGCGGCAACTGCTTCAGCGAACTCGAGATAGACCAGCAAACTGCCCGGCGTATATTCACGTAGGAGAAAGCGATGAGTATAGAGCCGCTTCCGGAGGATATTGAGATAGACTCGGCCGAGACTCAGGGAAGGGTCAGCACATTCTCAGGCAGGTTCCTGCTAGGCAATCAAAGATACAGGTTCAACGGCATAGCAGTCATGACAATTGGCGGACCTACAGTCGGCGTCTCACTATCCAGCGAGGCTGAGGCAGAGCTACTCTCTAAGGGCATCTCAAGGGAGCAGCTTGAAAATATCATAGCCGAGCTTCAGAGACGGATTGTCGAGGGGGGCTTCAGGCTCGGAGGAGATATCCGATTTCTAGGCGACTAGAGAAGTGCTAGGTCTATATCGGGGGAGTGGATAAGCAGGTTCATGAGCAGCCCCGAAGAGCAGGAGGCGCTACAGACACTGACCGACTCATATGAAGTCATCAAGAATAAGGACCATAACAGACTGCTGGAACTTCACTCGGAGAGAGGATACACACTCTTCAACGACGCCCCACCTCACCACCTACTAGAAGGTGAAATGGGGCTCAAACTAAAGCTTAGCCTACTGAACCAAGTCCAAGACATCTCATACGAGATTCGAGGCCTCCACCTTGAAGTTCGTGGAGATGTGGCCTTCGCAGTGTATGAGCTTGAGATGAGCGGCATACTAGTCTACCAGTATAGATTTGAGGGGCAGAGATGGATGAGGAGGGCAAGGTGCACGACAGTCATGGTGCGCGAGGAGGGTTCTTGGAAAATAGTCCATGAGCACTTCTCGCCACTTAAGCCCTAGCTAGTCAGCCACTTTATGAGACCCTCAACGTCCTCTGTCTCGACCTCCAAGCTTATCTCCCCAACACCCGGCCTCTCGTCCTCGTCGAGGAGAGAAGCCATACCTACATATGCTGCATGTTTACTAAGTCTCGCCCTAACGACACCCGCACTCGAGGCCGATCTGAGAATCCTCCCTACAGCCGACCTAACCCTTCTCATCCTCCAGTTCTCCTTCAGATACTTGAGGGCTGAGAGCTCCGTGGCCTCTGCCTCCACAAAAACCCTACCACCCTCCTCCAAGACCCTGAACTCAAGAGTCGGAAAAATCCTCCTAACAGCCCTCAAAACCCGCTCCAAATCCTCAGTCGGAAAAACCTCAGCCCTAACACTTACCCTCACATGCATGTACCCGCCTATTAGAAGGAGTAGCCTCTGAATTAAACCATAACCGGGGCTAAAGCCTCCTACGCCAAGCATGCTCGCATTTAATATTTAGCGATTCACGTCGATTCTTGGCTCTTGAAAGACTCTACATTCATAGCCGTATGGGAGGGGACTGATGGCTCGGGGAAGACAACTCTATTGAAGAGGGTGGCGCGAATTCTGACTAAACGCGGATATCGCGTGGCTATGCACAAGACTCCCGGCTTGATGCGCAGCGGAAGGTTCGCAGCCTCATACGGCAACAGCCCCAAAATCTCCCCCCTAAGCCGGATGCTACTCTTCCTGGCAAACACAGTCGATGAGACAGTCGCTATGGTTAGGAAGGTTGAGCAGAAGAAACCACACTTCCTCTTCATAGACAGGTACTATCTCTGCTCCACAGTCTATGGCCTTGCCCTCATAAGACACAGGCAGAGACCCCGCGACCTCCCCAAGATAGACGAGATAGTGGATCTTCTGGAGAGGCTTGGCAAGGCCGACTATCTCCCCCCAGACATCTACTTGATAGTTGATGTGAACGAGGAGGAGAGGCTGAAGAGACTCCAGGGGAAACGGGGCCGCGAGACACTCCTAGAGAAAGACAGCGCATTTCAGAATATTGTTAGGGAGATCTATCAGGAGTTCAGCAGATATAGGCCAGAAAAGGTAATCAGGATAACGAATGAGCCTAGCATGCTCGAGGTGCTTGCTAAATCAATAGCGGATAAGCTGGTCGAGATGAGGGAGAGGGTCTTATCCTCCTAGTGTGTGGAAACCTTAATCTTTAGGCGGGCCTAAGGGATTTTCCGAAAGAGTGTAACAGACATGTCGTCCAGCCTCATAAGGAGCTTTGTAGCAGTTGACGTTTTTTCGCCTGAGATCGTCAGGGAGGTTAGAGCCATCCAGCAGGATCTGCTGTCGCTCGGGGTCTTGGGCAAGCCAGTAGATCCTGAGACCCTCCACATAACTCTCATCTTTCTGGGAGAGCTGGAGCCACCCCTAGTTGAGAGGGTTAGGGAGCGGCTGTTAGGGATTGAGGTGAGACCTATGCGCCTACTTCTCAAGGGTGTCGGATATTTTCCAGGCGGCTCAAGGATAAATGTCGTCTGGATAGGCGTCGAGGACCTAGATTCGAGACTCTCTACGACTCAGCAGGAGGTTGCCTCAAGACTCTCCGAGCTTGGATTCAAGCCCGATAAGGAGTTCAAGCCCCACATAACAGTACTAAGAGTGAAGGGTGTCAGAAACAAGTCAGAGGTATTATCAAGGCTGACACAGCTCTCATCCCATGTCCTGGGCGAGGTTATTGTGGATAGGGTTAAGCTCAAGAAGAGTATTCTTAGACCCGAGGGCCCAATATACGAGGATCTCCACATCTACGGGCCTACTCAGTCTGCTTAGTGGCGATCCTTATCTCCTCGCTCTTCTTCAATACAGTTAAGAGAGAGTCTATAGCCCTAGCAGTCTCCTCAATCTCGTCCAAGTCCACGGTTCCCGCAAGCCTGCCAGTGAGCTCGTCAATCTTCTCTACAACAACACCTTCGAGACTCGTCAAAACAATAGGAAGAAGAGCCTTACCCGACTCAACCTGATCCCTGATCACAACTACAGGCTTGTCGCATACCACGCAACGCATCTCTCCCTTAATCTCGAAGAGGGGGTTACCGCATACGGGGCAGGTCTGGGAGAGCATTTTACCCCCCGCCTTAAGCACCTCGCTCATCCTTCTAACCACGTCATCTTTATGCAGAGCCACCACCCGTAACTAGGCTTTAGTGTGCGGAGGATATAAACGCGATATAAGTAGAGGGGCATGAGGCTGCTGAGTTCTAGTCTTTAATCAGCTTCTCAATCAGCTCCAAAGCCTCGACGATATCACCTGCGTGTAGATCTGCCCATATGCTTTCCCTACCCCCCACCTTAACCGTGAACATTCCCATCATCTTAGCCGTTCTAAGCTCAGCCAAGGCCCTGTCACCCACGTATATGCACTGCTCCGCCCTACAACCCGCCGACAGCAGGAGAAGCTCATAGCCCTGCGGAGAGGGCTTCGGCTCCGCATCATCGCTAGTGACTATGAAGTCGAAGAGGCTGGGTTTTATGTCAAGTGCTGAGAGAACCTTCCTAGCCAGTGGTCTGCCGGCATTTGTGTGAAGGGCTATCTTGACACCGCACGCCTTTATTCTTCTCAGACGGTCTTCGAGCCCGGGTCTCGGCTTGATGTGGCTGGCCGGGTTGACCATCTGCGAGAGCCTCTCATAGAACTCTGAGCGCCTAATCCCAAGGAGCCCAAGGCTCGCACTGGTTGTCAGGGCCCTGGTCTTAGCCTCCATCAGCCTCCTCGCGGCGTCCTCCATACTCAGCCCAAGCATCTCAGCAACAAGTACCACAATGGCTCTTTCCAGCTCTTCCACATACCCCCGAGAGGAATAGAGCGTCCCATCCATGTCC